>Ga0209555_10000037_pt1 | contig 101314 bp, 109 predicted proteins | sample SaaInl85LU_5_DNA_FD_184643 | JGI IMG/M metagenome (GOLD analysis project Ga0209555, IMG submission 184643) | Marine microbial communities from expanding oxygen minimum zones in the Saanich Inlet - ESP_85LU_5_DNA (SPAdes) (version 2) | ecosystem: Environmental > Aquatic > Marine > Intertidal...
ACCCAATCGCAGTACAACCCTATTTTACAAGATGTTAGATGATGAAGTTTTTTTTACATTTTCTTTTCATAAGTAGATAAACAAACACGCTAGGGATAGAAATGACAGCTTGGCGCATGGATAATTTAGTAGGCTTTGTGTTTTATGTTGCACCCTTAGAAGCAAAATGAAACGTTAAACTTACTTAATTAGCCAAAGTCAACTATAATGGATAGCCCGTTTAAGCGCATTAAAAAAATATTAGTACTTAGTAAAGCATGATTTTAAAAGTAATAACTCCAATTACCGGTACCGTAATAACGATAAAGTACGGGGTTGTATATACTGTTTACTTTGATTTCTGCTGAATCTGTTTGAATGAGATCTTGACCGAAGCTAGTAATTAAGGTGCTTGCTTCTTTCGTTAGAAATTTTGTTGCTACCTCTTGCCAATCTTCTTTTTGAATTCTATTTTTCATTTCTAAAGCAGGTAATTTCTTAGTTGCCAGCATCCACCCCCATTCACCAAAGGTATAAATATGATTGCGTAAAGGTAAAACATTGAATTTTGCAGCCTGCAGTGTTTTCTCTATACACCTAAAAGCCTGCGTAGTGTAATACGGACTGGCTGCTTGTGTAACAAACACTCCATGTGCCGACAGTCTATGATATACTAAACTATACATTTCTTTACTATACAACCTAGATAAATCTATGCTACGAGGATCTGGGAAATCTGCTATAATAACATCGAAAAAGCGGTTGTTTTGCTCTAAGTATGTAAACGCATCTGTATTAATCACTTCTACTTTAGGCGACCAAAATGCATCTTGATTTACTCTTCTGAGTATAGGATGGTTTTTACCTACATCTGTCATTGCAGGATCTAAATCTACTAAAGTAATTTTCTCAACGTTGGGATATTTTAGGATCTCACGAATTGCGCATCCATCACCAGCTCCCATTACTAAAACATGTGTAGGGTTAGCAGCCAATTGCATTGCTGGATGCACGAGTGGTTCATGATACATCCATTCATCGAAAGTACTGAGCTGTTTTCCTTGATTGAGATAAAGCCAATGATGCTCTTTCCACTTTGTAAGAGTTATTTGTTGGTAGGGTGTTTGCTTACTGTAGACTACTTGACCTGTGTATAAATTCTGGTTAGCATAAAGAACTAAGTTCTTTGAAAAAAACAATCCCACTCCTATTAAAACTACTACAGAACTTGCAAATACAAATAGTTTACGGATGTTCTTTTTATCAATAAACCTTTTAAACTTTAAAAAAACCATTATGGCTACCGCAAGATTTACAGAACCTACAACAAACGGGGTGTAGGTTATACCTAAATATCGAATACCAATAAAGGCAAAGAAGAGTCCGCCGATTAAAGCACCGAAATAGTCTTTCTCCATTACTTCTGAAATATTGGTTCTAAGCTCTGAGTTTATTGAATTAATGCGTGTAACCAGCGGAATTTCCATACCAATTAAGATTCCGATGACGATTGCTAAAATATAAATAGAAGGAGCGAGATTGGATACATGAGGCATGAGTAAATAAACAAAGCCTGAAGAAAGCGAAGTTAGCACAGAGAGGGTAAACTCAATACCGATAAACCATTCTTCTAAGTTTGTTTTTATCCAACGGCTTACTCTACTCCCAAGACCCATTGAAAAGAGCATTAAGGATAGAATTATAGTCCACTGAAAAACGGAATCTCCTAGAAAATAAGTAGCCAATGTTGCAAGTATATATTCTGCAACTATACCTGCCATACCTGTGGCCAACATAGCCAGCATAAGCATCCACTTGCTCGATAATCCTGACATTATGCGGGTATATTTTGGTAAAGTAAAATTGAAATATAAATGATATAAGTAGCTAGTAAAATCAATCCTTTAAATCTACCAAACTTTTTCCCTATTATCATCAATGGCAGAAGTAAAAGAGCAATACCTAACATCCAAACCATATCCCAAGAAACAGACTCTTGACTTACTGCTATGGGGTGAATTATTGAAGTTAGGCCTATTACAGCAAAAATATTGAAGATATTAGAACCAATTAAATTACCAATGGAAATATCTGTTTCTCTCCTGTAGGCAGCTACTCCGCAAGTAACGAGTTCTGGAACAGAAGTTCCGAAAGCTATAATTGTAATTCCAATCACTCTTTCGCTCATACCTGCAGATTTTGCAAGACTAACAGATCCATTCAGTAACCATTCTGCTCCGAAATACAAACCAACTAAACCTAAAAGCAGAAAGCCAATGGATTTGGGCACATTTACCATTATTGGTGTGATTTCTTTTTGGACGTTTACACTTTTCTCAAATTTCGTTTTTTTGCGTGAGCTAACAATGAGATAGGTTATAAACAAGATTAAAATTGAGAACATAACCATCCCTTCCCAACGTTGTAGTATTAAATCGTAGGAAAAAACGAAAAATAGTAATGAGGCAAAAAACATCATGGGCCAGTCTAGAACCTTAGAGTTTCTATCTACTATAATTGGAAAAATAAGTACAGTTATTCCTAAAACTAGTGCAATATTAGCAATATTGGATCCGATAACATTACCCATAGCAATATCTGGAGCACCTTCAAAAGCAGCTTTTAGCGATACAATTAGTTCAGGCGCAGATGTACCAAAAGAAACGACGGTCATACCAATTACAAGTTTAGAAAGGTGTGCTTTTTCTGCTATACCTACTGCTCCTTTAACTAAAAACTCTCCCCCGATAATTAAGACGACGAGACCTAAAACGAGTAAACCTATATCAACCCACATATACGACTATTTTTTTTCTTCTTCATTTACATTCTCGTCTTGTGGCTGATCCATTGGAGCAGGAGGTTTAAACTCTATAGGTTTCTTCTTTTGAGCTTGTCTTTGCTCAACACCATCTTCAATATCTTTCGCCATTTTTCTCATGGGCTGCGAAACGGTATCACCAATTTCTTCAATAGAGCGTTGAATGTTTAAGTCTTTTTTCATTTCTTGTCCAGATTTCCTAATCTCAGATTGAATTTCGTTACTTGCATCCTTTATCTGCCTTATTCCTCTTCCTAGACTTCTAGAAATACCTGGAATGCTTTTAGCTCCAAAAAAAACCAAAACAAATAGTAAGATGATGAACACCTCTGAACCTGCTACACCGTTAAGAAATAATAACATAAAGCAAAGATAATTATTTAAGTGAGATGCACGAGTGTGAAGCTACAATTATGGACATCTAAATGGAGCGCAAAATACTGTTATCTGGTCCAATTTTTAAGAACACTAATGCCCTTAATTATAAAAAGAGAAAAAATCTATTCCTTATAATTTGAATAACCTTTCTCTAGCTCGATTATGTACGAAAAGCCATTTTTTTCTAGCATTTCCCTTGCTCTAGAACTTCTATTTCCGCCATGACAATATAAAGCAACTGGTTTATCTTTTTCTAGCTCAGAAATAACACGCTCAAAATCTCCGTTAAGAATATCATAATTCTGCGCTCCTTTTATCTTTCCTGCATCAAACTCGTTGGCCGTTCTCACATCTATTAACTGTATATCTGACTCACTTTTTATAATTGAATCGAAAGCAGCATTGCTTACTCGAAGCACAGTTTGATTGTTGGATAGCGTTTCTTCTTGCCCATTTGAGCATGCTGAAATAGCAAAGAGAAACAAAAATAAATTTAAAAATTTCATACTTAATATCAATTATTTGTAGAACAACTCAACTGCTGTAGCACCCTTACCGTATTCTCTAAAGTCTGCATCATAAAACTCTAAATGTTCTTGGGTTTCTAGATAAGTTCTGATTTCATGTTTCAGGACTCCCTCTCCTACGCCATGTATTGCGACAATTTTTCTAATGAATTTTGCGCGTGCTTTTTTATAAAATGATTTAAACTCTGCAACTTGTCTTTTCAACTTTTGTGTATCAGATAAGCCATACTCATCTTCTATAATCTCATGAAGGTGTAAATCAATTTCCCAAAAATCTTGTTTTTCGTAACTGTCACCAACCCGCTCTTGTTTCACGGAATGCTTGGTACTATATACTTGTTCATCTTTATCTGAATGAAAATTCTCGCCATAATTTTCGCTCGCAATCTTTACAAGCTGAGAAGAAAGAAAGTGTCTATCAAAACCTGTTTCATCCTCAACAATTACAATATCATTTTTATCAAAACCTGTAATTATACCGTAACCTGTTTCTGCAAGAAAGGTTACTTTTTCGCCTATACTAAAATTCATTGTTTGCTAAGAAAGATAAATCTAAGTTAAATACCACATAAACACTTGCAATAATTGCAGCTATCCAGATAAATAAGGATACTACTTTGAAGAGCGTTGAAGCATCTCTTGTTGTAGGAGACATGAGCACCCCATTAACTTGTGAAGCTATAATCTCATTAAATTTTTCTTCTGGCGCTTGTTCTTGAAAGGTTTTGAGAGCTGGCGAGTTTTCCAGGATTACTCTTTTAATACCTGCAAAGTTTTTATCAGATAAGTCGGCATAAGCGCTTTCATACGCTAGATTTTCTTCTTCTAATTCTTTTCTAACTAGATATAATTTGTGAATACTTCGGACGCGCAACCCTAACAAAAAACCAAAACCTACAATAAGCCAAGCTTGCAACCACCAGCCCAAAGCTATAAGTGCTAACGATGAAACAAGTGCAAAAATCAACTGAAACAATTCTTGTCTACCAAAAAACAGTACTTTAAGTAATTGCCCGCCATCTAACGGATCAAGAGGAACTAAATTTAGTACGTTGAGAAAAAGAAAAAGTAATCCAGCTTCTAAAACCCAAGTTGTATTTGAATCTCCGAAATAGAGTAAAGACAGACCTAATAAAACCCCAGGAAGTGGACCCGCGAATAGTACTAAGGCACTTTGTTTTTGAGAGTACACCTCTTTTTTACCATGAACAAAAGCTCCCATTAGAGGAATGAAGAGCATTCTAACGTTTGAATACCCGAAAGCCTTCATCAGGACAAAGTGACCTAATTCATGCACTAATAGAACACCTACCAAAATAAAAATGAATGTATAATTGTCTGTAATCAACAAAGAAAAAGATAAAATAAAGAGCAGAACAGATAACAAAGTAACTGCAATATGTCCTTTTCTTTCTCTTTCAACCAATTTTGGTTTAGGAGGATAAAATGATTCAAACTCTTCCATAATCTATGATCAAAGATACGAAATGTAGTGGTTTAGAACTCAATAAAAAAAGAAAAAAATAGTTAACGTATAAACCTTAACACTTTTGGAAGGGAAATAACCTGAGTCTTACAACAAATCAACACTTTTCATTACATTCGCAAGAGAACAGAACACTATGGCAAAATTAAAAGCGTTTAAGGCGGTTAGACCTACAAGAGACAAAGCTCATTTAGTAGCTTCACGACCTTACTATACTTACAAACCCAATATACTTTCTGCTAAGTTAGAGGAAAACCCATTTACTTTTATTCACATTATAAACCCAGAGTTTAATATGAGTGAAGAAGTAAGAACAGAACCAAATTCTACTGCGCGCTTTGAAAATGTAAAAAGTGCATATGCTGATTTTTGTGCTCAGGGAATTTTACAGAAAGACGAAGAGGAAGCACTCTATGTTTATCAGCAAACAAAGGATGGAAATGAATATCTCGGCGTAATCGCGGGCGCAAGTGTGGATGAATATAATAACGGAAGCATAAAAAAACATGAAGCTACGATTACCTCCAGAGAGGAGATGTTTACTAATTATCTAGATATTGTTGGGTTTAATGCTGAGCCTGTTTTACTATCTCATAGAAAGAGTGAACAAGTTGATGATTTATTAGAAATTATATGCGCTGATAGACCTGAATATGAGTTTACAACTTCCGACTCAGTAAAACACGAGCTTTGGGTAGTAAAAGACATTTTAAAAGAGCAACTGATAAAAGCATACGAAGAAATTGGGGCTATCTACATTGCGGATGGACACCATCGTTCTGCAAGCTCTGCGCGCTTAAGTACGTTATTGAATGTACGTAATAAAACTCAAAATATCGATAAAAATTACAACTCGTTTTTAGGATACTTCATTGATGAATCACGTTTAAACATTTTAGCGTTTAATAGAGTAATTAAAACAATGAATAACTTATCAGAGTCTGAAATTATTGAACGATTTAAAGAGAAGTTTGAAATAACTGAATTAGATGGGGCCGTTTCGCCAACAAAGAGACATGATATTCATTGCTGTATTTCTGGAAACTGGTATAAACTAACATGTAAACCAGAAATTATTAACGAAGATGACGCCGTAGCGTGTATCGATGCAGAAATTTTAACACAAGAAATATTAAGTCCAATTTTTGGTATCGAAGATTTAAAAACAGACAACAATATTAGCTTTATATCTGGAGAAGAAGGTCACCTTGGCATAGAACAAGAAATACAGAAACAGCGTTATAAAATAGGCTTTGCACTCTTTCCTGTATCTATGGAAGAAGTTAAGCGTGTAGCAGATGACAATAGAATTATGCCTCCAAAGTCTACCTGGGTAGAACCAAAATTAAGAAGTGGATTAACAATTTACACCATTAACGAATGATTACAGAAAAACTAACTGGTATTAAAACTGAAATTCCAACAGAGGTAACTTTAGTTGCCGTTTCAAAAACAAAACCAATAGCTTCGATAGAAGAAGCTTATGCGACAGGACACCGTATTTTTGGAGAAAATAAAGTACAAGAGTGTGTAGAGAAATATGAAGCACTTCCTAAAGATATCCACTGGCATTTGATTGGACATTTACAAACAAATAAAGTGAAGTATATTGCTCCTTTTGTATCTTTAATACATGCTGTAGACAGTCTTAAACTATTAAAAGAAATAAATAAACAGGCCAAAAAAAATAACAGAACAATTGATGTACTACTTCAATTTCATATCGCACAAGAAGACACCAAATATGGTTTGAATTTTGAAGAAGCAAAGGAAATCTTGGAATCGGATGATTTGGTCGAAATGGAAAACATAAGAATTACAGGTGTTATGGGAATGGCAACGTTTACGGATAACAAAGAAAAAGTAGCTGACGAATTTAGAACACTTAACAACTACTTCATGATTTTTAAGAGTCACTTTTTTAAATTTAACGATAGTTTCAAAACCATTTCTATGGGCATGAGTGGAGATTACAAAATTGCCATTGAAGAAGGCTCCAACATGATTCGCTTAGGAAGTACTATATTTGGTTCTAGATGAAAAATTACTTTACCCTTACCCTGCTTCTAATAGCAACCTTTTCTTTTTCGCAAATAAACTATGCTTTTAACGTAGAAAAAGAGAGGATAGAAAAAGATTCTCTTTTTAAATCTACGGCATCTATATTGAATGAAGAAGAGAAAAATAACTTGATTGCTTTAGACTTTTTTACTGTAGACAAAACTTATAAAGTAACCGCTACCTTAACGAAAGACAAAGGCAAAAAGTTTAAAATGAAGACAAGTACAGACCGACTACCAGTCTACAGAAGATACGGTTATATAGAGTTTAATCTAAAAGACACCTTAGTTAAATTGGCTGTGTATGAAAATATGGGCCTAAAAAAGATGAAAGAATATAAAAATTATCTTTTTTTACCTGTTTATGACTATACATGCCCTACACTAAGCTATGGAGCGGGAAGGTATTTAGATTTAATCAAACCCAAAGGAAACCAAATTGAGGTAGATTTCAACTTGCTTTACAATCCGTACTGCGCGTATTCTGATCGATATAGTTGTCCGGTAACTCCCGATGAGAATAGAATAACCGTACATCTCTTTGCAGGAGAAAAAAAACCTAAATTAAAACAACATGATTGAAGAAACGTTTAACACGCCCGCGCAATATTTTGGCTATAACGATACTTCCATACTAAAGTTTGATTCGGATTCTACGGAAACCGTCTTTAAATTGGATAAAGAATTACCCTGCTTCAAATGAAGTAAGCTGGTTAAACTTCCACTCTATTTCTAATAAAGACATAGAAACAGTATCTAAAATTGTGGGTATGCACGCGATATCTTTAGAAGATATTTATACCGAAATACAACGACCAAAAATTGAAGAGTTTGAAAATTATATTTTCTTTTCAGTAAAATCTCTACTACCCGGAGCCGGCTACCGGCTTAAACAAGAACAAATTAGTTTTACACTTGGACATGATTTTTTAATCTCTTTTCAAGAAAAACCGGCAGACCATTTTAACGAAGTTAGAGAACGTATTGTATTTAACAAGGGTAGAATTAGGGGATTAGGAGCGGATTACCTCACCTACAAATTATTAGAAGCCATTATTGATAATTATTACGATGTGCTAGACGCTGTAACAATGAAAATAGAAGAGCTAGAAGAGCGCGTTTTTAACGACGTGAGTAAAGAGTTTTTTGTGGAAATTGAAGAGCAAAAGCGTATTCTGATTGAACTGAGAAAAGTAGTTTTTCCAGTAAAGGAATTGTTCAATCAACTTGAAAAAATAAAATCAGATTTCATAAAAGAAGAAAGCAAATATTATTTTTCTGATTTAAAAGATAGTTGTTTGAGCGTATTGGATGAATTGGATGCTAACAAATCTGTTTTAGAAGGCTTGTCTAACACTTACTTTGCTGTTCAAGGGCAGAAAATGAACGAAATCATGAAAGTACTAACGATAGTAGGTTCTATTTTTATACCTCTCACCTTTTTGGCTGGTATCTACGGTATGAATTTCGATTACATACCCGAAACAAAATTAGAAAATGGTTATTATTATTTCTGGGCAATAATTATTACAATAGCAGTATTACTGCTGATCTATTTCAAACGAAAAAAGTGGATGTGAGAAAATAACCGAAATAATCTTTTTAAAGTATACTTATTATCACTCGGAAATTTGATTTAATTCATATCATTTTTACAATAAGTATCCCACATATTTACTACTAAGCATCAGAATTTTCACAAGAGTATTCTTGATAATATTCAAGTCCTTTAGTCTCCAATTTATTTATTAAATTTACCCTAAAGAATAGATAGTGAAGTGTTTACTTCCGTGTAATGGTGTAATGTCTTATCCTTTAAATAAATTATGAAAGTAACCATCCTAACACTCATTTTTATTAGCCTTAACTGGTCTAAAGTTTACGCGCAATGTTGTCCGTATATCAACTCTGTATTTATTTACCCAAGCAATCCTAATCCTTCTGATAGTATTTATGTTGTAAGCTCTGTAACTACTCCTAACCTTGGTACTTTTGTAGGAAGCGAAATCCAAGACAACGGTGATACAATTACTATTCAATCTTGTTTTTTCCCTGGAATTGCAACACAACCAAAAACCTTTATAGATACTGTTAACCTTGGTCTAAAAGCTGAAGGAGTATATACGCTGGAGTTTTTGGGATACTCAACATCTGCTATTGATAGTTGTATAGTGGTAGATACTAATATGACAAGTATTGAGTTCGAAGTCTTCGCATCCACCTCACTCAACGAAATTGATATTGACGCTAGTTATCTAATTTTTCCAAATCCAGTAGTTAAAGACATATTTATAATAAAATCATTTATTCCCTTAGCTTATTTTGAGTTAACGGATTCATACGGTAGAATTATCCAGTCCCAGCATATCAGCAATAAACTTAAATTGAATGTATCTGTGAAAAATGTTGAATCAGGAACCTATTTTGCTCGACTCTTCTTCACAGACGGAAGAGCATCTGCACATCAAATTCTGATATCGAAAGAATAACTCTATTCATGCCCATCCTTAGTCAAAATGGAGCAGCATTGAAACCCAATATCGGGAGAATTTATAGTAAAGGGTAAATCACAATTAAGAACATTTAGCTTCTAATAAACGCTGGCCTAATTAATTGTAATTAATCCGAAATAATAAACGAGAATTTAAACATATACCTCTGTAAGTTTTTTTACTTTAATGCGACTTATTTAAAAATGAATAAAATGGAAAAAAACACCAAAACGTGGGAACAATATATAGCATACTTTAACCAATTATTGACCTCAGAAAATCCTCCGGCTCCTTATGATAATGAAGCCTACATGAATTACGTAACCTTAAACAATTCTAGACAAGAGCGATGGCTAAAAAAAGGGAAATTGAACGAGGAATTAGTTGCTAAAATAAAAGCAATAGATACACCTCAAACTTGGTATGTGATTACAGAACCTTGGTGTGGTGATGCTTCGCACAGTGTGCCCTTCTTTTATTTACTAGCGAAAGAAAATCCGTTAATTGAGTTCAAAATTGTTTTAAGAGACACGGCGCCTTTTATGATAGAGAACTACTTAACCAATGGCGGTAAATCTATTCCTAAAGTTGTAATTAAAAATGAGAAAGACGAAGATTTATTTTTTTGGGGTCCCAGACCAAAAGCTGCTCAAGAGCTTTATTTAAGTATGAAAAACGCTAACTTACCGTTTGAAGAACAAAAGATTAAACTTCAGCAGTGGTACAACAAAGACAAAGGCGTTTCTTTACAGAATGAAATGCTCTTTACTTTCGCAGAACTTGAATTACCCCAATAAGAAATAGAAACATTTAAAAAACCGTAAGTACTACTTGCGGTTTTTTTTGGTTTAAACATAGTAAATACATGCAAGTCCAGAATATATAAGTCTAAAACATACTGTTAATTACAGTAGTTAGGAACACGCAGAGAAATAAAAAATAATAAACAAAGAAACCCGATACATTGCTGCATCGGGTTCAAGTATATCGAAAAGCAAGAGTTATTATCTCTTTGCTAACTTATTATCAGAAACTGAAATTCTTTTGCGTCCTTTCGCTCTTCTTTGAGCCAAAATTTTACGACCGTTTTTAGTAGCCATTCTACTACGGAAACCGTGCTTGTTTCTTCTCTTTCTCTGTGATGGTTGAAATGTTCTTTTAGACATGACTTTTTATATTAAATATTATTAATTCTCTAAAATTCGGACTGCAAAGATATATCTTTTTTCTTTTCTACAAAATTGTCGTATAAAAATATTCAAAAAATAAGGGCTTATTCAGTCGAAGCGTTAATTTTGCATACAAATATAGAGGTTTAATGCTACGTCCAAAAAAAAGTAAGAAAGAAAAAATAAAACTATCAAAAGAATCTATTGCTAAAGCAAAAGGAATCTTCGCCTACTTAAAGCCATACAGAGCTTCATTTGCAGTGGGTTGGATATTTTTAGTTCTTTCTTCTTCGGCCGGACTATTTTTCCCTTATTTACTTGGTCAACTTCTCGGTGGTAGTGATACCTCTAATTCTGAAATACTGTCGAACCAAGAATTTGCGAGTCAGATAAACCTAGAAAACATTAATACGGTTGCGATTTTACTGGTTATTTTATTAATTGCCCAAAGTGTATTTTCCTATTTTCGAGTAGTAATTTTTACGCGTGTTACAGAAAATGCGCTCAGAGACATTCGAAAAACGGCATTTGAAAGACTCATCCACATGCCAATGGATTTCTTCAATAAGAATAAAGTAGGAGAATTAACTTCGCGCCTTTCTGCAGACATCAATTTGGTTCAAGAAACCATGCGCACAACAATAGCAGAGCTATTCAGACAACTTATTATTGTGATAGGATCTATTGTTTTCATCGCATTAATTTCTTGGAAACTAGTTCTAATTATGTTATGCACTGTTCCGGTTGTTGCCATATTTGCAGTAGTATTTGGAAGGTTTATTAAAAAACTAAGCAAACAAGCGCAAGATTCTGCTGCAGAATCCAATACCATAATTGAAGAAAACCTCATGGGTATCTCAAATGTAAAAGCCTTTACCAATGAGGCTTTTGCAATGATGAAGTATGCAAAAACGATTAAATCTATCCGCGACTTAAACGTAAAGAGTGGAAACTGGAGAGGTTTATTCGTTTCTTTTATAATTACCTGTCTTTTTGGTGCAATTGTATTTGTTATATGGCAAGGACTGCACATGACTGAAGGCCCTAATGCAACTTTATCAAGAGGAGACTTTAATTCTTTTGTAATGTTTACCGTTTTCTTGGGTGCTAGCATTGGTTCTTTACCTGATTTATATGCCAGTTTTCAAAAAGCAATTGGTGCTACAGAAAATTTAATGGAAATAATTGAAGAAAGCACAGAAACAGAAATTTTAGAAGGAAAAGCTACACCTCTTATCGCAGGTAAAGTTGCATTTAAAGATGTGAACTTTGCCTATCCACAAAGAAAAGATATTCAAGTAATGAATACCCTTTCTCTTCATGCCAATCCGGGAGAAACCATTGCGCTTGTAGGTTCGTCAGGAGCAGGTAAATCAACAGTTGCATCGCTTCTGCTGAATTATTACACTATCAATAGCGGAGAAATTTTATTCGATGATCACAACATAGAATCAATTGATGTTAAACACTTAAGGAGTCATATAGCCATCGTACCACAAGAAGTAATCCTATTTGGTGGTTCTATTGAAGATAATATCGCATTTGGAAGGCAAGATGCAACCAAAGAAGAAATTAAAGAAGCTTCAAGACAAGCCAATGCACTGGAATTTATAGAATCTTTCCCAGACGGAATGGCAACCGAGGTTGGAGACAGAGGTATACAACTTTCTGGCGGACAAAAACAGCGCATTGCTATTGCTCGGGCTTTACTTAAAAATCCTACTATTTTAATTCTAGACGAAGCTACGTCTGCCTTAGATTCGGAATCGGAAAAAGCAGTACAAGAAGCGTTAGATAAACTAATGGAAGGAAGAACATCTTTTGTTATAGCACACAGGTTATCTACTATTAGAAAAGCCGACAAAATTTTGGTGCTAGAAAATGGAAGTGTTGTAGAAGCTGGCACACACGAAGAACTTTCCTCTATTGAAAATGGTGTATACGCAAACCTCAGTCAATTACAACTGAATTAATACACGTAATATACACACTGAGTTTTGATTAAAAAGTAATACAGATAAACCAAAGTATTGTTTTGGCAACTGAAAATCCTTCTCTAGTTTTAAGTTAGCTACGCTATTTAATAACTTTTACTCGCTTACTCAAAGCATACCGTACCAACTTTAATCTCTTGAAAATAAGATTAACTATAAAAATGAACTTATTTTTATGGAAAATTATTCAAAATTCATCTTTAGATAGACCGCATGGCATTTAGAAAATTGAAATATCACTTATTAACAGAAGAAGAGCTTGTTCTTAGATTTAAAGAGGTGCAAGACACAGAAGTGATTGGTGAGATTTATAAGCGCTTCGCTCACTTGATGATGGGTTTATCTATAAAATATTTAAAGCAGCCAGAAAAAGCAGAAGATATTGTTATGCAACTGTTTGAAAAGCTACCCAATTTATTAAATAAAAGCGATGTGCAATATTTAAAATCTTGGTTGTACATGGTTACCAAAAATGAATGTTTAATGCTTTTAAGAAAAAAAAACATTCAAACCGCTGAGATTAACGACAATTTACTTGAAGAAGAACCCAACTTTGTTGCAGAAAAAGAGATATTAGAAGTTAAAATTGAAAAGGTATATTCTTGTCTAAAAATGCTCAAACCGCAGCATGAAAAAGTACTACGGCTCTTTTATCTAGAAAAAAAGAGCTACTCAGAAATTGCATTAGCACTTCAAATTACAGAAAAACAAGTAAAAAGTGATGTGCAAAACGGAAAACGAAATTTAAAATTAAAACTAGAAGAAGATGCTATATTTAAATCTGCTCAATAGGTTGTTTGGAGCAAGTAAAGGTATTAGTAGAGAAGAAATAGAATCTTATTCTACCCTTACAGAAGCTACAGAAAAACAAAAAATAGAAGAAAAATCACTCATCGATGACTTTGAAAGCGATGCCTTTGAAGGTTGGGAAAATATAAATGTAACTGAAACAATGCAGCGCTTAGACCAGCGTTGGAACAAGAAAAATACTTTTAATAAAGGAAAAAAGTACCTGAAGTTGAGTTTAATCTCCCTTGCTGGATTATTTACATTGTCTATCGTTTTAATCAATTTTAGCGAAAAAGAAACCCTCGCTTACACTCCAAAAGCGCTTATCTCAGAAAATACTACTGTTACCCTTGAAAGAACAACAGATTCTATTTTTGAAAAAGAATTAGAAGCATTGGCTGTAAAAGAGGTGGAGAAACAAATAAACAGTAAAAAAGTAAGGAAACAAGTACCCTTAATTACTGTAGAGAAAGTAGATACAGTTTCTTTAGTTGAAGATATACCAACTGGCAACCTCGGAACAATAGAGTTAAACGCAAAGCCAATAGAATCTGGTCAGACACAAAAAAAATTGCTTTACAAAAGCAAGAAAGAAACGTATTTACATGATCTAAAAGTATTAGATTATACGGCCTATCGCTCTAAGCCAATAGAAACAGAACGGCTTGTACTTTCTGGCACGTCCGCAGACAAAGCAAATAAAGACGCAGAAAGTACCGGTTCTGCTTGGCAAAAAGTAGACATACCGTACATAGAATATTTAGACAAATCTATGGAGCTATTTGGAAAAGGAAAATATAAAAAGGCGCTCTCTAGGTTCAATCAAATACTGGTTGTTTACCCTGAAGATGTAAATGCACTATTCTATGGTGGACTTTGTTACTACAACCTAAATCAAAATGAACTAGCTTTAAACAGCTTTTCATCTTGTTATTCTTTAGCATATGGTAACTTTAGAGAAGAAGCTGAATGGTTAAAGTATCTGGTTTATAAAGAAAATAACAACCTAGAAAAAGCAGCAGTACTTCTAAATAAAATTATTAATGAAAATGGATACTACTCAGAACAAGCAAAGAAAGAAAATAAAAAAACGCCTTAGGTGTACTACGGCGTTTTTAGTTCTATATGCCAATTTGATTAGTAAAAATTACGTCCTTCTTTGACCATTCTTTTTAATAACGGACTTGGTCTGTATCTATCTTCGCCATACTCTTCAAATAAATCTTCAAGTTGTTCTAAAACAATTTCTAGTCCTATCTCATCTGCCCATTTCAACAGACCTTTAGGATAGTTTACACCTTTTGTCATAGCTAAATCAATATCTTCCTTACTAGCAATATTTAGAAATAACGCGTCTACCGCCTCATTAATCAACATTACTCGTATTCTATTAAGAATCTGTTCTCCTATTTCAGCGTTCTGTTTGGGTTCAGGTGGCTGAACGCCTGGAGTATAATCAAAGTAACCTCTACCGGATTTCCTTCCTAAATATCCTGCTTCTGCATGTCTTTTTTGAGTAAAAGAAGGCTTATATCGTGCATCATAGTAAAATGCTGCAAAAACAGTTTCTGTAACCGTATAATTTACGTCATTACCAATGTAATCCATAAGGGTAAAAGGTCCCATTCTAAAACCGCCCAAACTTGTCATTGCCCAATCTATTGTTGCGAAGTCGGCAATACCTTCTTCATAAATACGCAATGCTTCTCCGTAGAATGGACGTGCAACACGATTTACAATAAAACCAGGAGTATCTTTAGCAAGTACTGTTATTTTTTTCCAGCTATCAATTAAACTTCTCGCCTCACTTACTACTCTTTCTTCTGTCTGAACGGCAGGTACAATTTCTACCAATGGCATTAAGGGCGCTGGATTAAAGAAATGTATACCTATAACTCTGCTCGGGTTTTTCAAAACAGACCCAATAGATGCTACTGATAAACTAGATGTATTAGATGCAAGAATACAGCTCTCAGAAACTACCTCTTCTAACCCTTTGAACACTTTGTGTTTCACCTCCAAATTCTCTACAATTGCTTCTATAACTATCTCGCATGATTTGAAGTTACTTATATCTGAAGAAAAGTTAATTCTAGCTAGTATTTCTTCGGCTTCGTTTTGGGTGTATTTACCTTTTTCAACCAATCGGTTAAACACTTTTTTGAAACTAGCTTTTGCTTTCTCTAGAGCATCTGCGTTAATATCTACTAATTGAACTTTATGTTTTGCAGTTGCAGCAACCTGAGCAATCCCTGCTCCCATAGTCCCAGCACCTAAAACCCCTACTTCTATCATTTTATTCTCCTTTAAAAACAGGTTTTCTTTTCTCTAAAAAAGCACTTGTACCTTCTTTAAAGTCGTATGATTTACCTGCTTGTGTTTGTAATTCTTCTTCTACCTTAAGTTGTTCTGTTAGGTTGTTGTTAAACGATTGATTAATTGCTCTCTTGGTCAAACCTAGACCTTTCGTTGGCATTTTTGCAACTTTCGCTGCAAATTGTTCCACCTCATCTTCGAAAACATCATCCTTTAGGGCTTTGTAAATCATATTTAACGCTTCAGCTTCTTGTGCTCCAACCTTATCGCCTGTCATCATCAAGGCCATTGCTTTTTGAGCGCCTATCAAGCGAGGCAAGAAAAACGTACCTCCTGAATCTGGAATTAATCCGATTTTAGAGAAGGCTTGTATAAAACTTGCACTCTCTTTCGCAAAAACTATATCACAAGCTAATGCAATATTAGCTCCAGCTCCGGCAGCAACTCCGTTAACTGCTGCAATAATCGGTTTTTCAATATTCCTTATTTTTTCAATAATGGGATTATAATGCTTGGCAACTATAGATTGTAATGGCGGACCATTCGGATCTGTAGCTTCTGCCAGATCTTGTCCGGCACAAAAGGCTTTTCCTGCACCTGTTAAAACAACTGCACGCACTGTACTGTCTTTTTCTACATTATCTAACTCTTGCTGTAAGGCAAGCGCCATTTCTTTATTAAAACTATTGAAAACAGTTGGTCGGTTAAAAACTATTTTCCTAACTCCTCCTGTATTTATAACCTCTAAAACCATACTTTTCTTGCTTTAAGGCGAATATACAATCTGAAATTGAAACAGAATAAAATTTAGAGATTAATCCACTGAAACTTCTTCAAAATGTAGTTTAAAATAAGCTCCTGGATTATTTCTTTCAAAGGTAAGTACACCTTCTAACTGCTCTGTAAGCGCTTCAACTATTTCTGTACCCAAACTACCTTCCATTGGAATTGTAAATCCCTCTGGGAGACCTTTTCCATTGTCATGAATCTCTAGTATGTATTGACTATCAGTTATTTTGTGAACTTCTATTATGATTGTACCTTCTTCTTTTTCTGTAAATGCATGTTTAAGAGAATTGGTAACCAACTCAGTAATAATTAAGCCCAAGGGCACAGCTGTATCCAAATTAATAATGATGTCTTTCGCTTTCACCTTTATATCAATCACTTTTGCTGCAGAAGTTAAAGAATGTCTCAAATTCGTGGATAAATCAACCAAGTAATCCTCTAAACTTACGGTACTAAAGGTTTCATTTTGATAAAGCTTTTGATGTAAAAGAGCAATTGCTTGTATACGTGTTCTACCTTCGGATAATGCACGGAGTGCCTTCTCATCTGTAATCGTTCTACTTTGTAGGTTTAATAAACTTGAAATTATTTGCAGGTTATTTTTTACACGGTGATGTATCTCTTTTAATAAGATTTCCTTTTCTTTTAAAGCTACATCAATCAATTCATTTTTATGGAAAATTGCTGTTCGTTGTTCTAGAAGTGCTCGATTCAAATTATTTTGTTGTCTGTAAGCAAAATAAATAATGAGTATAATAAGTATAAAGAAAATTCCGCATACGATTAGTAAACGAATTAAGCTTGCGTTCTTTCGTTCAACATCCTGCAATAAACCTCGTACATAATCAATTTTATCAACGGAATCTGCCGTTTTAAATAGCCTATCTAATTCTCTAGAAGCCAAATTAAGTTCATTGTTTAGTACTTCATTCTGAACTTGAGTTAACTCTTTTTGATAATAAAGTGCTTGTGGTTGATTTTCTTTTTGCTCAAAAATAGTAACCATTAAATTAAGTACATTGATCGAAGCTGCTTTCAAATCATTCTTTTTACAAACATCGTACGCCTGTTTTACATACAAATAAGCTGAGTCTAACATTTTAAGTTCAAGAAAGTATTCCCCCAGGTTTGCCAAATTGCTTTGCATGGCTCCAATATCTTCCGATTGAATAGATTGATTTAAGGCCGTTACGAAAAATGCTTTAGATTCTGTAAACTTATTTAGTCTAAAAGCCGTAATACCTAAATTAATATTCAATTTTGTTGATCGAAAGGTATCTTTTGCTTTTGTGTAATAATCTTGCGCTTGCATGTAAGCAATCTGCGCAAATTCATATTTATTCTCGTACAAAAAGAGCTGACCTTTTGCGTTGTATGCATCACCAAGTAAACAGTACTTTTTGTTTCTTTCACCAAATTTTATGGCTTGATTTAAAGATATTTGTGCTTTTTCATAAGAACCTGAGAGTGTATTATGGCGAGCAATTTTCACCTTAAATTTATGGATTAAAGATGAATCTTTCAGTTTTTGAGCAATCAGCAAACCTTCATAACTTGCATACTTCGCTTGCCCATTTTTGTTGATGGCTTTTAAGATATCACTTTCTAAGTCATAGATATTAGCCAACTTATCATAAAACCCAGCCGATTTTGATATAATTTTTGCTGAATCTATAAAAACAAGTGCTTTGTACGGATTTTTATAAATAGAGTTTTCTGCTTTTTTAACCCAACTGTCAACCTCGTACTGAACGGTGTTTTGAGATAAGGTAAAAAATACTGAAAAAAGAAGCAGCGTGGTAGTTAATACTAATTTCACGTAACAAAGATACTATTTCTTATTATATAAACTCAAGCCTTTTTCGAATCTGCTTGCAATTTCTTCTTTTAAAGATTTTGGCTTAATGATCTCTAATTCATCTGAGTAACTCAAAAAAGAACGAATCAATTCTTCTGAAATAAGAACTTCAAGTTCAAAAGTAGACCTGTTTTTACCCGTTTTCATTTTTTTTTGCGACGGATGGAAAGCCTGAGAATCAATATACTTTGAGGCTACGTTACTACATTTGAAAACTACTTTTTCTGGCGACGAACCGTTGGCTGTAATACCTATGGAGTGTTTAAAAAATTGAGCAGAACTAAAGCCTGCAGGCTTTTTAGCAACTTCTGAGCTTACATCAAGATCAAACATCCTATCTAGACCATAGGTAACAATCATTTCTTTCACAATATCATAGCATACTAAATACCATCTATTTCTGTACTCTTTAAGTAATAGCGGTGCTACTTTTCTTCTTTTTCGCTTACCAGAAACAAAACTTTCATAATCAAACAGTACGATTTTACTTTCTTTTATTGCCTTCAATAAAGGGTTTAAGAAATCACTTCCTTTAACAGAAGCAACTGTCTCAAATTGAACGTATTGCTCTAAGTCTTTGTCGTTCGGATTAGAAGAAATATTAATTCTATCAAATATTTTATCCAATGCAAACCCAAATTGTTTAAACATGTCTACATCTCTAAACTGGACTAATGTATTAGCTGCAAATTTGATAGCTTGTACGTCTTCTTCCGAGAGCGGAATCTCATTAATAGAGAAATCATCATTTTCATAGTAGTAACCACGCTCACGCTTGCTATATTTAATAGGAGCATCGTGCTCCATTTTCATAGCAAACATATCTTTTTCTATTGTAGAATCACAGATATTATCACCGGTAGAGTTACCGTATAACGCTTCCTCGCAAGCTTGTCTTAATTCTTGTTTTGTAGGATATGGCTTGTATTTATTACGTAAAGATTTATCTATAATTCTATATCTAATCAGTGCGTTTTTTATGTGAGGCATTTTATTCCGAGTTGTTTACGTCTATGAAAATCAAAAATAAACGTTAAAATTTAAGAATCAGTCAATTCAATGATTAATTTTACAATATGCCAAAAATAATTGCCCTTCTATTCATTATTATTAGTTTTTTAATCCATGCGCAAGAGTCTAGTAAAACAGAAGGCTCAGATTTAATTGAGATAAATAGATCTCAATATAAAGAAATTAAGGAGATTGACTCTCTCATTGAATTTGCGCGTACTTTAAAAGGGACGCCTTATGTTTGGGGCGGGCATACAGAAAAAGGATTGGATTGTACCGGATTTGTTCACTACTGCTTTGCACGGTTTGAAATACAGACACCTTATTCTTCCAAACGCTTTGCCAGTTATGGCAGAGAAATTAATTTAAAAGAAGCAATGGTAGGAGATATAATGGTATTTAGAGGTACCAATCCATCTGATAAAAGGCCCGGACATGTTGGTATAATTAGTGAAATTACACCCGAAAAGCTTATTTTCATACATTCTTCTTCTTCAAAAAAACATTTTGGAGTTGTTGAAACTAGTTACTACGAAAGTGGATATCCAAAACGATTTTTAAAAGTGGTTAGAGCGATATAAGTATGCGTATTTTTTATATTCTAGTTTTTAGTGTGTTCTTTGCATGCACTACCGAAAACGAAAGCGATCAAAAACTACTTACCGGAGATTTTGAATTCACGAATAGTCTAAACGTCTGCCATTGCGATAGCTTATCCTTAGATAACCTCGTTTTCTATTTAAATGATTCTTTGTTTACAGGTGTGTGCTTTAGAAATTACGAGAATACCATTATAAAACGCGAAGAAAAACACATTTTTAATGGTCAAATGCACGGACTCTACACTGCGTTTACACCAAAAGGTGACACACTCTTATCTAAACTCTATAAAAAGGGAAACTTAATAAATCCAGAAGTATATAATTCCTTCACCTGCCCTTGTGATAGCCTAACTTTTATAACGGAAGATAGCAAAAGACGTGCAACACGTTATAACTTCTATTTTACTGGAAAATGTTACACTTATTTCAGTGAAAATGACACATTAAAGTCGACCGTGGAAAATTATCGGTCTGGATACCTCAATGGTAAAAGAATTATTTACGATAATCAAGGAGAAAAAATTCGGGAAGAAATCTATTTGAATGGAATCAAAAGGTAGTTTTACCTTAAACACTTAAAATAATCGAAGGGCTCTAAACAATCTTTACATTGGTAATGCGCCTTGCAAGCTGTACTTCCAAACTGCGATACCATTTTGGTGTTTTTTGAATCGCAAATAGGGCAAGGTATCACAGTAGGCTTAGCAAATAAAACAGATTTATCAACTTCATCTTCTGGCGGTGCAATACCGTATTCTTTTAACTTTTTCTTTCCGTTTCCTGAAAGCCAGTCTGTTGTCCATGCAGGAGATAAAACAGTCTCTATAGTAACATGTGATATACCTTCTTGAACAAACCTTTTCTGTATGTCGCTCTCTATTTCTTTCATTGCCGGACAACCAGAATAAGTAGGTGTGATAACTATTTTAACTTGGTTGTTATCTATCACAACGTCTCTAACAATTCCTAGATCAACAATTGTTAAAACAGGAACTTCTGGGTCTTTTACATCCTCAAGAAGTTCCCATATATTTTCTTTTGTGATAGTCATTTTTACCACTCCATATTTGGATAAGCGCGTTGCATGTATTGCAATTCTGCTAAAATAAAACCAAGATGTTCGGTATGTACTCCGGTTCTACCACCTTTTTGCTCCCAACCGTGTGTTGGAATTTCTAGCGTAGCTTCACTAAGAATGTGGTTAATAAAGGTGTTATACTCGTTTTCAAATTCTTTCATATCTGGAGCTATACCTTCTGCTATCATAAGCGTATCTACCTCATCGGTAAAAAACAGTTCATTTTTATATTTCCACAAATAATCTATGCTTTCTTCTACTCTTTTGTGAGATTCCTCAGTACCGTCTCCCAGTCTAATAATCCACTCAGCTGAGTGCTTAACGTGATATTTCACCTCTTTTAAACTTTTTTCTGCAATTGCAGCAAGCTTGGCGTCTTTGCTCTTCATTAATTCTCTGTAGAATATTTGAGCAAAACTTGAATATAAGAATTGTCTTACTATCGTTTGTCCAAAATCACCATTTGGTTGTTCGCAAAGTAAAACATTTTTGTATTCATTGGCATGGCGAATAAATGCAATGTCATCAGAAGATTTTCCGTCCTCGTTAAATTCTGCTAAATATTCGAACAAAAGAGTAGCCTGACCAATTAAATCTAACGAAATATTTGTTAGCGCAATATCCTCTTCTAAAATTGGACCCTTTCCGCACCATTCTGAAACTCGATGACCAATAATAAGCGTATCATCTGCTAAACGCAGTGTGTAATTATATAATGCTTCTTGCTTATTCATAGTTAATTTTACATGTGAGATATACCGTCTGGCACATCATAAAACGTAGGATGTCTGTATACTTTACTTTCTGCTGGATCAAACAAACTATCTCCATCAGAAGGATTGGAAGCGATTACTTTTTCGGATTCTACTACCCAAATACTAATTCCTTCGCTTCTTCTTGTGTAGACATCTCTAGCATTACTTATTGCCATTTCTGCGTCTGGTGCTCTTAGGCTACCAACGTGTTTATGACTTAAACCTTGTTTACTTCTGATAAACACTTCCCACAAGGGCCATTCTTTATTACTCATGTACTCTTTGTTATATGCTGTTTCAAGAACGCTTAAGACGCTTGTTTTCTTGCTCTTTTCTCTGCATAAGCATTGGCAGCTTCTCTAACCCAAGCTCCGTCCTCTTTTGCTTTTCTTCTTGTTTCTACTCTTTCTTTATTACAAGGACCGTTTCCTTTAATTACTTGGTTAAATTCCTCCCAGTTAATCTCTCCAAAATCGTAATGCCCTGTTTCTTCATTCCACTTTAAATCTTTATCAGGTATGGTTAACCCAATAAGCTCTGCCTGAGGAACAGTTACATCAACAAACATTTGACGTAATTCGTCATTTGTATTTCGTTTGATTTTCCATTTCATAGACTGAGCAGTGTGTTTAGAATCTTTATCTGAAGGACCAAACATCATTAACGCTGGCCACCAAAATCTGTTTAAAGAATCTTGCGCCATAGCCTTTTGCTCTGGGGTTCCCTGCGCTAGTTTAGTGATAATCTCAAATCCTTGTCTTTGGTGAAAAGACTCTTCTTTACACACCCTAACCATTGCACGTGCATAAGGTCCGTAAGAACATCTGCACAAAGGTACCTGGTTCATAATCGCAGCTCCATCCACAAGCCATCCAATCGTACCCATGTCTGCCCACGAAGTAGTTGGGTAATTAAAAATACTCGAATATTTTGCTTTACCAGAGTGCAAATCATCAATCGTTTCCTCTCTATCAGCTCCTAGTGTTTCTGCAGCAGAGTATAAATATAAACCATGACCTGCTTCATCTTGAACCTTAGCCAATAGAACTGCTTTTCTCCTTAAATTAGGAGCGCGCGTAATCCAATTTCCCTCAGGCAACATTCCTACAATCTCGGAATGAGCATGTTGAGAAATCTGGCGTATCAATGTTTTTCTATAGCTTTCTGGCATCCAATCCTTCGGCTCTATCTTAATATCTTTATCAATTTTCTCTTGGAAACTACGCTCCAATTCTTGTATGTTAATTTCTTTCATATTCAACTTTCTTAACTGTTGTAAAAGAGAAAACAGTCTTCTCTACAAAAATAACAAATCTAAGCTTAAACAACTAGTAGAATTATTGACAAACTTACGGGTTGTTGATAAAGGTCATTATTTTAAGAGTATGTAATCAGATAATTGCATTAAACTCGTTAATCTGTTTATTTTTGTAGACTTCTTTAAATAAAATTATGACACCAAAATTTCATACACTAAGCGTAGCAGAAGTAAGAGTAGAAACTGAGGACACTGTTTCGATTTTGTTTCATGTTCCTGAAGCATTAACGTCTGACTACAAATTTCTTCCAGGGCAATACCTTACTTTACGCACAGAAATTAATGGAAAAGACACTAGAAGATCTTATTCTATCTGCGCAGCGCCTTATGAAAATGAATTACGTGTGGCTGTTAAACAGGTTGAAAATGGTGTTTTTTCTACCTATGCGAATCGAGTTTTAAAAGCTGGAGACAAGATGGATGTAATGACGCCTACTGGTAATTTTAAATTAGACGCAGATACGAAGAACGAAAAGTCGTACGCTCTTTTTGCAGCCGGTAGTGGTATAACTCCAATTCTATCTATTGCAAAAACAATTCTTAAGGAAGAGCCAAACAGCGACATCTCTGTCTTCTATGGTAACAAAGGATTTAATACGATTATTTTCCGAGAAGAACTTGAAGCAATTAAGAATTTAAACATGAACGACTTTAGGCTTGTTCATATTTTAAGTAGAGAAAATTTAGGTAACCAAATTCAAAAAGGAAGAATTGACAAAGAAAAATGTCTGAATCTACACAAGGCCTTTATGAATGGGACGAAAGTAGATGAAGTATTTATTTGCGGTCCAGAAAGCATGATACATGCAGTAAAAGACGCTATGGAAGAAGTAGGTGTTCAAAAATCAAACATACACTTTGAACTTTTCACATCTCCTGGAGAAAACAAAGTGGTAAAAAAGGCTACTGCAAACGACCCTAATGTTAACTCCAACGTTCATATTATTTTGGATGGAGAACAGATTGACATTGCACTTGACAGCCAGGGAGACAATATACTAGATGCTGCTCAAAAAGCAGGGGCTGACTTACCATTTGCTTGTAAAGGAGGAGTTTGTTGTACGTGTAAAGCCAAAGTTTTAGAAGGATCTGCTGTAATGGATGTAAATTATGCGCTTGAACCTGACGAAGTAGAAGCTGGATATATATTAACTTGTCAAGCACACCCTACGAGCGAGAAATTAACGGTGTCATTTGACGATTAAAATAAAATCATGGGATTATTAGGAAAACTATTTAATAAAAAAGCAGAAGGAAAAAAAGGATTTTATACTGCTACAATTGAAAATATAGTAAAGGAAACTGCAGACACTGTATCTATTAGCTTTAAGATTGAAGAATTAGATAAGCATGTTTTTGTTTTTCAAGCTGGACAATACTTGAATTTAGCCTTAACTATAAATGGAGAAGAGGTTAGACGTTCTTACTCGATTTGCAGTGGAATTGGAGAACCCTTAACAATTGCGGTAAAGAAAGTAGAGAACGGAAAAGCTTCAACGTATTTAAATGAAAGTGCAAAAGTTGGTGATGCTATACTTATTTCTAAGCCAGAAGGTAACTTTGTGCTTCCGCAAGAAACAAAAAACATTGTAGCATTTGCTGCTGGTAGTGGAATTACACCAATTCTCTCTTTTGCAAAAAAGTTATCTGCACAAAATGGAACAATGCATCTTTTTTATGGCAGTAAAACTGAGCAAGATATTATTTTCAAAAATGAGTTAGAAACACTGAGCTCAACCGTTACCACTAAACACTATTTATCTCGCGAAACAAAAGACAACTTTGAATCAGGTAAATTAACAAAGGAAACCATTTTATCTATTCTTAAGCAAGACTTATCGCTCTTGAAAGCAGATAGTTTTTATTTGTGCGGACCAGAAGAAATGATAATGAATGCGTCTGAAGTTCTTCAAACTTTAGGTGTAAAAGAAAATAGGATCAATTACGAACTTTTCACCACTCCAACCTTAATGAAATCTAAAGAAACTGAAGTTGTTTCTGACTTTAAGGGTTTGAGTAAAGTTACTGTTATATTAGATCAAGAAGAAACTACATTTAACCTTTCGTCTGATGGAGAAACAATACTTAATGAATTAGAAAGCGAAGGAATTGACGCACCATATTCTTGTAAAGGAGGTGTTTGTTCTACGTGTAAGGTAAAAGTATTGAAAGGTGCAGTAACTATGGATTTAAACTATACGTTAACAGACGCTGAAGTAGCTGAGGGATACGTACTCTGTTGTCAAGCGCATCCTAATAGTAACCAAGTAATTATATCATACGATGCCTAAAACAATTGTAGTACTCGGAGCAAGCAGAGGAATTGGAAAAGCCTGTGTATCTCTGTTTTCAGAGAATAAAGAAAATACGGTAATTGCACTTTCTAGAAATATTAGTCCATTAGAGCATCTTGCACAAAAAGAAAATGTAATCTGCGCTTCTGTTGATTTAAGTAAAGATAGTTTCAAATCCGATTTAAATGACGTTTTAGCACCTTTTGAAGAAATAGATATCTTGATCAACAACGCTGGTCTACTCATTTCTAAACCCTTTTTAGAGCTTAGCAAAACAGACATTACTTCTTGTTATGACACCAATGTCATCGGTATTATGCTAGCTTGCCAAGTAGTTGTTCCAAAAATGGAGAAAAATGGAGGTCACATCGTAAACATATCAAGTATTGGGGGTGTTCAAGGAAGCGTGAAGTTTCCAGGCCTGTCGGCTTATTCAACCTCCAAAGCAGCTCTAGTTAGTTTCACAGAGTTATTCAGCGAAGAGTATAAAGAGACGAAAATCAAAATGAATTGCCTTGCCTTAGGAGCGGTACAAACAGAAATGCTTGAAGAAGCTTTCCCTGGTTACCAAGCTCCACTAAGTGCAACCGAAATGGCAGAATACATTGTTAACTTCAGTTTAACTGGAACTAAATACTACAATGGGAAAATTTTACCTGTATCCTTGAGTACTCCATAATTCGCTAAACTTCTTGAGAGAATTGAATTCTTTCCTTCTTGTTTAACTTTTTATTCAAATTTTAAAGTAAAAACGTTGGTCGCCAAATTTTGATTGGTAAAACTTTACACTAAATCACGTATACGATGTCCTACTCAAGAAGAAAAGAAAAGCTTAATACCTTAGCGAAAAGTTTGTTTGTTATTGCCATAATTTGTGCAACACTTTACTTAGGTCATGTTATATTAATGCCCATTATATTCTCTGCATTTATTGCTGCCATTTTACTTCCATTTGTTTCTCTTTTAGAGCGCTTGAAGCTTGGATCAGGTCTTAGTGCATTCATAGCTGTTTTACTTTCTAGCGCCGTACTTTTTGGATTGTTTCTACTTATTGCAGTGCAAACCAATCAAATCATAGAAGAATTGCCTTTAAAAGTAGATGTGTCTGCATGAGAATTAATTAAACAACCTACAACAGCCTTAACAGACAAATTAAATCCTTCTTTGACTCAATACAAAGAGCTAATTGATAAAGGAATTTCGCAATTTAAAAAAGGAGCTACCTCCATATTCCAAGACACCTTAATTCGATTAAAAGACACCGTTGTATTCTTTGTAACCGTGCCCATTTACATCTTTTTTCTCCTTTTATATAGAAATAATCTTTATCGATTTTTCAAAGAGTTGTTTAGAGAAAATAATTTAGCAAATGGAAAATCTTTATTAGACGACGCCAAGAGCGTTCTTCAAGCTTATTTAAAAGGACCTTTCTTTGTAATCTTAGTAATTGCTATTCTCACTTCTACTGGTCTATTTTTATTGGGAATAAAATACGCACTCGTAATCGGTTTAATAAGTGCACTACTCACCTTAATCCCTTTCATTGGTGTTGTAATGAGTGCATTAATCCCTATATCAGTTGCGTTAGTAACCAAAGACTCTGTTTGGTATGCCCTAGGAGTTGCAGGTATATATGCCTTGGTTCAATTTCTAGAAGGAAATATTATTACGCCAAAAATAATGGGAAACACTGTAAACATTAATCCTTTAGTAATCATCGTTGCCTTGGTTTTGATGGGAGCGCTTACCGGTATCGTTGGAATGATATTAACCATACCAATTCTAGCAGTTATTAAGGTAGTTACCAACCACTATCCACACCTTAAAGCATGGCAAATCTTATTAGAAGAGAAAGCTGAAAACGACTAATCTAGCTCCTCTACTCCGGGCGTAACGTACTTTTGTTTACGCGGATCAAACATAAAACGTAAATGCCTTTGTTCGGTTGCTACCAAGTTCTCTTCGGTTACCTCTTTCTGATCATTGGCTAGTACAGCTTTGTATAAATCAATATCCTTGGCAAGCGAAAAAGTTCCTTCCTCATATTTTACTGCGTAAGCTTCTAAAGAATCTTGATTTGAATAAGAATAAATAGGGTGGTTTAGAACTGGATAAAAACTTTCTTTCCCAGCCGTGTAGTAGCTCGCAAATTTTGAATTTAAAATATAATACTTTACTAAGATATCCTTTTTCACCAACGAAGTAATGGATTGAAAATCAATCTCAATTGGCTGATCCATACTTGCTCCTATTGGCGCGGTTGTACTAAACTTTTTCGTTTTCCCATTATAGATAAAAATGTAATTCTCGTTGGCTGTTAATCCGAACTTTAAGTAGTTATTGTATACATTTGCTTTCCTCGCTTTTAACCCAGCATACCCTACCCTTCTTACTAAGAAAAGTGCGTCTTTTATCGTATCATCAGTAATAAACTCCTCAAAATACTCTAAACCGTACTCTTCTGCAGCGTTTATTTTTAAATAATTTTCGATATAGGCAATCCCTCTTTCTTTTACAGACTTTTGGGTTGTTGGCAGTTTTTTTCTGCCATTATTCGTTTGTTCTGTTTGATTACATCCTATCCCTAGAAATAAAATAACTGCGCAGCCTAAAGAAAACATTTTCATCATATCACAAAAATAAAAGAGTTCTTCTGGAAACAATTCATTTCACTAAAGTATTTCTCTTTGCCCTTCTTTTAAAAATTTCATAAACCAATACACCTGCTAGTAAGAGTAAAACACCGTAAAGTGCAGGTTCATTTTTGGCTAGTATTTCTATTATTAAAAACCCTATTACGGCAAACGAAAATAAAATAGGCAAAACCGGAAAAAGTGGACTTCTAAAAACATACTTTTCTCTTGAAATTCTTTTCCTAAAATAAAACACAGATAGCGCAGCTAACAGCAGAAATATCCATTCTATAAAAGTGACGTAATTTATTAAACTCTCAAAAGTTCCCCAGAAAAGAACCAGTAAACTACTCCAAATAGATTGAGTTATAATTGCATTTGCTGGTGTATTAAAACGGTTGTGCTTTTTTGCCATCCACGAGAAAAACACCTCATCTTTTGCCATTGCAAAATAAATACGTGGGGCAGACATAGTAAAAATAAATGACGAACCAAAAGTACTCACAACAATCAAAACGAGTACAAATATGCCCGAATTTTCCCAAATTGCATTTAAAGTATCAACAGCTGGCTTTTGACTTAAACTTAATCCTTCTAAACCTAAAACGGATAAATAAGCAATGTTTACTGCAACATATAAAAACGCAACCAATAAAACACCAGATATCATTGCTAACGGAACTGATCGCTTTGGATTAAGCGCATCTCCCGCCAAAAACGATGCGTGCTGAAAACCACCGAAAGACCATAATATAGGAATCATACTAGCACCAACAGCCACCCAAATTGAACCGCCCTCTTCCTTTACAGAAACCAGCTCTGAAACAGGTATCTCTTCAAAAAAGAGCAAACCTACAAGCACTAAACCTACAACTCCACTAATTTTAAGAAGCGATAAAACAGTAACAAAGCGTTCGCCAATTTTAATACCAAGTACATGAATAGTAGCATTGAACATGATAATTAAAATAGCAAAAATCAATTGTCCGACACCAGAAATAACTCCTCCAATCAATTGATTAAAATAGTCTACCGATACAATTACCAAAGCAGCAATGGATCCAGAAGTAATAACTGTAAGAACGCTCCATCCATAAAGAAAAGCCAAACGCTTACCAAAACATTCTTTTAAATAAACGTAAACTCCACCAGCGCTTGGAAACAATCCTGCTAACTCGCTAAATGATAAAGCACCAGTCATTGCAATACAACCACCAACAAACCAAGCAAGTAGAATATACGAAGAGTCATAAATGGTGTTAGCAACACTCGATGGCGTAAGAAAAATACCCGAGCCAATACATGCTCCAACCACTATCATAGTTAAGCCAAAAGGTGATATTTTATCTTTCTTTAATTTTGTCATCGCTTAAAGATATAAGAAAACGAACAAACTAAAACACTAATTCTTTTTGTAGCTCTATCCTATTTTACTAATTTCAAGGCCAAATCTTAAAAATCAAAATGCTATGTTAAAAATCGATATGCATACCCACATAATTCCGAAAACAGTTCCGAATTGGACAAAAAAGTTTGGGTATGGAGATTTTATTTATCTCGACCATAAACAGGAAGGCATGGCAGACATGATGCAAGGTGGTCAGTACTTTAGAACAATAAAAGAAAACTGTTGGGACGAAGAAGTTCGCATAAAAGAATATACCGATTTTGATACGCAAGTGCAAGTGGTTTGTACTATACCTGTTATGTTTTCTTATTGGGCAAAGGCAGAAGACTGTTTAGAATTATCGCAATTTTTAAATGATCATATCTGTAATTTAGTTGCAAAATACCCTAAAAATTATATCGGACTAGGAACTGTTCCGATGCAAGACGCAGAGCTTGCGATTCAGGAACTTGAACGCATCAAAAAAAATGGAATGGTTGGTATTCAGATTGGATCTAATATCAATGATTTAAATTTAGATGAAGACGAATTTTTCCCAATTTTTGAGGCTTGTGAAAGATTAGGATTGGCTGTTATGATACATCCATGGAACATGATGGGATTTGATAAAATGCGTAAATATTGGTTACCTTGGCTAGTAGGAATGCCTGCTGAAACATCTAGAGCTGCTTGCTCTTTAATATTTGGAGGAGTTTTAGAACGTTTGCCCAAACTACGGGTTTGTTTTTCTCATGCAGGAGGTTCTTTTTTATCAACTATTGGCAGGATAGAACATGGCTTTAATTGCAGACCAGATTTAGTTGCTGTAGATAACAACCACAATCCAAGAACGTACATAGGTAAATTTTGGACGGATTGCATAACCCATGATATAGATGCATTAAAGTATATCTTAAATATGCAAGGAAGTAACCGTGTGTGCTTAGGCTCTGACTACCCTTTTCCGCTTGGAGATTTAGAGATAGGAAAATTTATTACCGATAGTGATCTAGATCAAAAAACGGTAGAAGATATATTTTGTAACGCTACACTAGAGTGGTTAAATTTAGACAAGCAATTATTTCTATAATAGATTAAGATTAAAGTAAAAGTGTGTTAGCTTCTAGCATACTTTTTTTTATGCCTAAGAATTTCTTCATTTTTGAATTAATTAAAGAAAACAATTAAGAGTAGCTTAGATAACTAACAAAAAAAAGCCCCATCTAAAAGATGGAGCTTATTCAAAATATGTGCTTTAAGAATTATCTAATTCCGTGCATTTTCTTAAGTAACCATTTATTCATGGCAATTAGAATTAAACCAGCACCAATTGGTACGAATGTAAATATCAAGAAGAAAGCAGATAAACCGTGTTCTTCACTTATACTATCAATCAAACTTCCTAATTTACCTGCTAGATAGTTTGCAACCGCAGTAGCAGTAAACCAAATACCAAACATAAAACTAATTAATTTGGCTGGAGCCAACTTAGAAACATAAGATAAACCAACAGGAGAAAGTGTTAACTCTCCTAGCGTATGCATAAGGTAGGCTAGGATTAGCCAAATCATACTTACACCAAAAGCATTTTGTTCAATTCCCATTGCTCCAAATGCCAAAATACCAAATCCTGCTCCCAGTAAAATAAGTCCTAATGCGAACTTAATAGGTGCTGATGGATTGTATTTACTTTCCCAAATTTTAGAGAATACTGGAGCAAAAAGAATGATAAACAAAGAATTTAAGACTCCGAACCAAGAAGCTGCAACTTCAATTTCCTTGTCTTTTTTTCTGATAACAGAAGCTTCAATCTTTGTTTCAATTTCCTCTGCTTTTTGTTCCGTTATGTATCTATAGTTTCCATCTCCTTTGATATCCACCATATACAATGTAGCGCCATTTTCTAATACCACATCTTGTCTAATTGTTGTTGTATCTGTCTTTTGGAAATTATACGCCCCAGAAACAATAACTTGATTTCCTTTATACGGCACGGCACTTAAACTTTCTAGCTTATTGTATTTCTCATTATTATCTTGTAAATAGAGCATTAATTCTGCACCACTCAAGTTTTGATTTACTTGTATTGTATCATTAATTTCTTCAGAAGATTCTACTGTAAAAGCAACTTCATATGCCTTCATGTTAAATTCTTTGTTCAACATCCAAATCACAATTGCCCAAATGATAACAAAACTTGATCCTAAGAACAAATTAGATAGCGCAAAACGTTTAAATGTAGCTTTGAATAGTAAGAGTAAAACCCAAGTAATAATAGCTAAAGGAACGATTGTGATAATCGTGTTTATTACGGTAAAGGCCGTTGCACTTCCTCCTTCTAATACTCTATCTGTAAAGTCTGCAGCAAAAATTGTCATAGAACCTCCGGCTTGCTCAAAAGCCATCCAGAAGAAAATTGTAAAGAATGCCAATACTCCAATAACAACTAATCGATCAGAAACGATCCGCTTTTTGAAACGTTCTTTCAACTCAGCAAAGAGTCCTTTTTTCTCACCTTCACTTAAAGCAGGCAGTTCTTTCTCTATCTCCGCACTTACTTCAGCTTCATCAAAACCAACAACCGCATTTGCTCCGTCATTATCCGCTTGTATTTCTTCGTATACTTCTTTAACAGAGCCAGTTTTCTTCTTTGGTTTAAGTCCAATTCCTTCAAATATTTTTTGAGAAAAATAGAATTGAAACATACCAAGTAGCATAAAAATTCCTGCTAAACCAAAACCGTAAGACCATCCTACTTTCTCTCCAACGTATCCACAAAGCAGTATTCCTAGAAAAGCTCCAGCGTTAATTCCCATATAAAATATAGTATAACCCGCATCTTTTTTCTCTTGATTTGATTTGTATAACCCTCCAACAATTGTAGAAATATTTGGCTTAAAAAAACCATTCCCTACAATAAGTAAACCCAAGCCTAAATAAAAGGTAAGTTCTGTTTCAAAAGCCATAGAAGCATGTCCAAGAGTCATTAATAACGCTCCTAGCACCACAGCTCTTCGATAACCAAAAAATCTATCGGCCAATAATCCTCCAAAAATGGGTGTTACATATACAAGTCCAGTATAGGTTGCATACAAACTTAGCGCTTCGGCATTTGTCCATTCCCATCCACCTAAACCGGTAGAACTTACTAAGAATAGTACCAAAAGGGCTCTCATTCCGTAGTAGCTAAATCGCTCCCACATTTCGGTGAAGAATAAAATAAACAACCCAGCTGGGTGTCCCATTACTTCACTTTTTACATTTGTGTTTAAATTCATACTTAACAACTTTTATATAGGGTGGTGAAAATAAACAAAAAAAATGAGCTGACTAATTAATTAGACTCACTTTCTAATCTTGCTCTGTAAATTGAACAGAGAAAATCTCTGGCGTTGAGAAAAAAAACAGATCACTTCGTTTACCAATAAAATGGTTGTTTTTTCTATTATCTTTGTACTCGCTAATTTTTATAAGATATGATGTTTAAACCTGTTTATATACTTTTTGTATCACTTATTGGACTGTTTAGTTGTTCTGAGAACAAAGAAGTTCCAACTAAAAACACCGATAAAACTCCACTCGAAAAAAATGAATACACACATCAACATGGAGGAGATAGTCATACATACGCTAATCTAAAAGAAATACACACTACACATTTACATTTGGATTTAGATGTAAATTTTCAAAATAAATCTATTTATGGCGTCGCTCGTCATAAAATGAATAACTCTGGAACCGAAAAAGCTATATTTGATATCGCCGGATTGGATATTCAAAAAGTGACCTTAGGTGAAAATGATGAAATTCAAACAGAATATACAATAGGCAAAGAAGACTCTATACATGGCGCACCTTTAACTGTAAAAGTGAATAGGAATACCGAATTTGTCAATATATACTACAAAACAACAGAAAACTCTTATGCTCTTGATTGGTTAGAGCCAAAATTAACCACTGGAAAAAAACTTCCATTTTTATATACCCAAGGTCAGGCTATTTTAACGCGAACTTGGATTCCAACGCAAGACTCACCTTCAAATAGAATTACATATAGTGCTAACGTAAAGGTTCCCGAAAATCTAATGGCGGTTATGTCTGCCTCAAACCCAACAATAAAAAACGAAACAGGTAACTACAGCTTTGAAATGCAGCAGGCCATACCATGTTATTTAATTGCGCTAGCTGTTGGAGATTTGGCTTACGCTTCTTTAGGCGAAAACTGTGGAGTGTATGCTGAACCTGAATTATTATCTGCAAGTGAATTTGAATTTGCAGATTTACCTAAAATGATTACAGCTGCAGAAGCGCTTTACGGCGCTTACCAATGGGAAGTATATGATATTATTGTTTTGCCCTACTCTTTTCCTTTTGGAGGAATGGAAAATCCTAGGTTGACTTTTGCCAACCCTACCCTAATTTCAGGAGACAGAAGTTCTACATCTGTTATTGCGCACGAATTGGCTCACTCTTGGTCGGGCAACTTAGTAACCAACGCTACATGGGATGATTTTTGGCTTAATGAAGGGTTTACTGTTTATTTTGAAAATAGAATTATGGAAGCAATCTATGGAAAAGAAACAGCAGATATGCTGATTCATATTGAATATCAAGAGCTAGAAAATTCAATCGAAGAAATGATGGAGTCTAACCCAAAAGACACGCGTTTAAAGCTTGAATTAACTGATAGAAATCCAGACGATGGAATGACGGATATTGCTTATGTTAAAGGTGCTTTCTTCTTAAAAACAGTAGAAGCAAAAGTAGGGCGTGAAAAGTTTGACGCTTTTTTGAATAATTATTTTTCTACACATGCTTTTCAAACACTTACAACAGAAGATTTCATTGGCTATTTGAACACTAACCTTCTTGAGAAAGAAAAAGTTGCGTTTAACACAGATGCGTGGATATACGGTGAAGGTTTACCCACGAATATTGCAAAGGTAAGTGCAGAAGGCTTCGTCAATATTCAAAATTTAGCGCAGCTTTTTATGAAAACAAAAGAAGTCGATAAGAAGTTGAAAAGAGAGAATTTTATCATGCAAGAGTGGTTGGGCTTCATACGCGCACTTGACCCTAAGAAATTAACGGCTGCAGACCTAAGAAAATTAGATCAAGCTATTGATTTTAAAGGCTGGGGAAACGCAGAGGTTATGGAAGAATGGTTTGGTTTATCAATTCTCGTTGGCTACACAGATATACTTCCAGAAATGGAAGTTTTTTTAACGAAAGTAGGAAGAAGAAAATTTTTAACTCCTCTTTACTCTAAACTAGCATCAAGTGAGCACCCAGAAATGAATTTAACTTTGGGTAGAACTATCTATGCCAAAGCAAAAGAAAACTATCATGCAGTATCTAAGAGCACAGTAGAAGAAATATTGGAGCTGTAACGGCTCTGGTTAGTTTCAAAATTAACGTGGAAATGTCGGACTCTCTTTGGGGTTCGACATTTTTTTGACCTCCTTAGTCAAAAACTGAAATTAAATCAATAATATCACACAGAAAACAATCGTAAATTTTAAATTTGTAGTAATCAATTTTATTAGAAATGAGTAAATACGACGTTACAATAATTGGGTCAGGCCCTGGAGGATATGTTGCAGCAATTAGATGCGCACAATTAGGAATGAAAACAGCAATTATAGAAAAATACGATACTTTAGGTGGTACGTGTTTAAATGTAGGTTGTATTCCATCTAAAGCACTTTTAGATTCTTCTGAGCACTACCACAACGCTACACATACTTTTGAAGAGCACGGTATTAAAGTAGACAACGTTTCTGCAGATATTTCTCAAATGATAGACCGTAAAAACAAAGTGGTAGAGCAAACTTGCGCTGGTGTTAAGTTTTTGATGGATAAAAATAATATTGATGTGCATCATGGTATTGGTTCCTTTGTAGATAAAAACACAATCAAAATTACAGATAGCGAAGGAAAAGAAACTACACTAGAAACAAAAAACACGATTATTGCAACAGGTTCTAAGCCAAACTATTTTCCGGGTATGGAACCAGATAAAGATAGAATAATCACGTCTACTGAAGCATTAAGTTTAAAGGAAATACCGGGTTCTGTTGTAGTTATTGGAGGTGGAGTTATTGGTTTAGAATTAGGCTCTGTTTGGGCAAGATTAGGATCACAAGTACACGTTGTAGAATTTGCTAAATCTATTATCCCAACTATGGATAGCACCATGGGGAAAGAATTAACAAAAACGCTTAAAAAATTAAAAATGAAGTTTAACATGGAGCACAAAGTGCAAAATGTTGAAAATACTGGAAAAGGTGTAAAGGTAACTGCGCTTAACAAAAAAGACGAAGAAGTAACCTTCGAAGCAGACTACTGTTTAGTTTCTGTAGGTAGAAAACCTTACACAGATGGTTTAGGGTTAGAGAACGTTGGTATTAAAGTTAATAACAGAGGTCAAATAGAAACAGATGACCATTTGAAAACAAACGTAGAAGGCATATATGCCATTGGAGATGTTGTTAAAGGAGCTATGCTAGCGCACAAAGCAGAAGAAGAAGGAGTATTTGTTGCTGAGCACTTGGCGGGTCAAATACCTCATATTAACTACAACCTCATACCTGGTGTGGTTTACACATGGCCAGAAGTTGCATCAGTGGGAAAAACAGAAGAAGAACTAAAAGAAGCAGGAACAGCAATTAAAGTAGGATCTTTTCCTATCAAGGCACTCGGTAGAGCTAGGGCTTCCATGGATATCCAAGGTTTAGTTAAAATTATTGCCGATCAAGAAACAGATGAGATTCTTGGTGTTCATATTATTGGAGCGAGAGCTGCTGATTTAATTATGGAAGGTGTAGTTGCAATGGAATACAGAGCAAGTGCAGAAGACATTGCTCGTATGTCTCACCCTCACCCTACTTACTCAGAAGCAATGAAAGAAGCTGCAATGGCAGCAACAGAAGATAGAGCAATGCATATTTAAGCTACTCAAAATAAATTTAAAACTCTCGTTGGCAACTTCGGGAGTTTTTTTGTAGGCTGATTTTTGAACTAACCTACATTCGTTATTTTTAAGCACTTTAACGGGCTGTCCGCTAAAGTTGGTTCAGGTTTATTAATCAGCAATCCATTTTTAAAACACTTCTAAGGTCGTATTTCAAAAAAAATGCTTGAGTGCTAAGCAACGCTTTCACCAAGCTATCGCTATTATCCCTAGCGTAGCGTTTGATTGTTTGTATATATCTAACTGAAAGACATCGTATCTAGATTTCTCTCTATATAAACTTCTGACCCAAATTCTTACGACAAAAAAAAGAGATACCCAATTATGAGTATCTCTTCGTTTTTGTGATCCCGCTGGGGCTCGAACCCAGGACCCACGCCTTAAAAGGGCGTTGCTCTACCAACTGAGCTACGGAATCTTTTCCCTTTCGGGAGGGCAAAGATAGTACATTATTCATCAATTAAAAGTTCTATTACTAAAAAAAGTAAATTAAATGTCGACCCAACACTTATATTAAAATTAAAACCTCTTATTTTTTGAGATAAAAAAATTCTTTCTTTCAGCAAAAGCCAAAATAAAGCGATAAAAATTCTCCTTTAATTTGCGAGGTCTTTATAAAAACTCTAATTTTGCACTAAATTGTAAATAAAAGAGAAATTATTATTTGATTTCATCTTTTTTACGTAATATTGCACCCCCAAAATTAGGGAATACGATTAAAGAATAAGGTAATGGATATTATAAGAGAACTTCAGAGCGAATTAGTTGAAATGAAAAGTTTCCCAGCATTTGGTGCAGGAGATACAATCACAGTAAGCTACAGTATTAAAGAAGGTAACAAAGAACGTATTCAGCAATTCACAGGAGTTGTTTTACAAAGAAGAGGTTCGGGAGCTACAGAAACTTTCACAATCAGAAAAATGTCTGGTAACGTTGGAGTTGAGCGTATTTTCCCTATCGCATCTCCGTTCATCACAGAAATTAAAATAAACAAGAAAGGTGCCGTTAGAAGAGCACGTATTTTCTACTTCAGAGAAAGAACTGGTAAATCAGCTCGTATCAAAGAAAAAAGAACTTACGCAAAGTAGGCATACTCTCTTATTAAAATATACTACTCCGAACTAATTATTGGTTCGGAGTTTTTTGTTTAAACATTTTTGCAACTACTTCCCTTACTTTGCCGTATACCGTTACATGAAAACTGTTATTACAACCTTGCTCCTAATTCTATTGGGAATTACGATGTATTGGTGGTTTAACAATAATTTCAAAACACATTCATCTCATTATGGAATAAAAATTCCAGATGGCTTTGCTAGCTTAGGTATTGATGTATCTCATCATCAAGGAGAAATTAATTGGGAAAGCGTTTTTACTGCACAATCTAGTACGGATGCTATACAGTTCGTTTATTGTAAAGCTACAGAATCTAAAAACCACGTAGATAAACAATGGCGTAAAAATAGAAATTGGCTATTAAACCATAACATTAAAAATGGAGCGTATCATTTTTTTGCTTCAAAAAGCTATCCACTTCCACAAGCAGAACACTTTTTAGAACATTGGAAAAAGCAAAATGGAGATTTACCTCCAGTATTAGATGTAGAAACAGAAGGTTTTTCTGACAGCGACCTCATTGCAAAAATGAAAATCTGGTTAGAAGCTGTAGAGCAACGAACCGGTATGAAACCGATCATCTATACTTCGTATCATTTTTACAGAACTAAATTCAAAAAGTATTTTAAAGACTATAAGTTCTGGATTGCTGCTTACTCCAGAAAACCAAGGGCACTTGAAGATAAAAACGTAATTCATTGGCAATTTAGCGAACGAGGTAATGTTAATGGCATCAAAGAAAAAGTAGATTTTAATGTAAGTAAAATTAAATTCTAAACTCAATAATCATATTCCACATAAAGTGCATCTTTAATTTGAGAAAGTTCTTTTCTATCTACAAAATTAGTAAAGTTGGTTTCACCTGATTTTAGTCTAAAATAAATTGAAGAACAACCACAGCCAAAGTAAATACCTACATTATCCTCTATTTCTTGGGCTAAAATTTCATTACTATAGTAAATGGTTTTTATAGAAATAGAAACAGGATTGCACTGACCCGTTTGCATGTTATTACTACATCTATAACCAGCATAAACTAAAGTGTCTTTGACAAAGTAAAACAACTCGTAGTTGTGCAAAAAAAAGAAAGACGCGATTTCAATCTTAGACTCTTTGATACTTAACAAAGGGTGATATCCTTTTATAATTTTCACCAGAGTATCGTTTCTAAACAAACCATGATAAAGTGTATTTACGGAATCTTTGTAACTCACCATTATCAGTGTAGTATCTTTTTCTATCGCTTGTATTTGCTCAGTAATACAATCAATTTTGAGACTGTCTGTTAGTGAGTCTGGTATTACATCAAAAAAAGTTAACTTTTTCGGCATTTGAAAAGTCGTATCTAACACATATTTCGGTAAAACTACGTTTTTAGACACTTCTTCTTTACACCCGTAAATCGAGCTAAGAATTAAAACAAAGAAAAAGACCTGCTTCATAAAATTTAATTTAAAAGTTATTCTCCTTTTTCAACCTCTACCAGTATAGCGTAGTGATCAGAAAATGCATTTTCCTGTATGCTAAAATTAACACTATTCAAATCTGGCGTATGAAAAATATAATCTATTCTGCCAGCAGGTAATCTTCCAGCGTATGTCCACCCAAACCCTAAAGACGAGTTCCTAAAGGCATCTGTATATTTTTCGTCAAACAAATTATATGTGTATGACATAGGCGAATCGTTAAAATCACCACAAATAATGGTAGAATAAGGAGATTGAGCAGCATGTTCTAAAATGCGTTCAGCTTGAGCAACACGTATTGGAAATGCGGTTTTAAGCTTTTGAACTACACGTGCCAAACCCGATTTTCTATGATCAAAATCTGAATTAGCATTACTCACCAAATCCATCTCTACATTTGTTAGGTAAATACTTTGTAGATGAGCATTGTACACTCTAAATGTATCTCTATCTTTTACAACATCAATAAAAATACAATAGTTATTACTGCCATTACCAAAACTAACTTCCCCTTTTGCAATCACTGGATGTTTGGAATAAATAGTAACCCCGAAATTTTGTCTTTTATAAACGGTTGTTGCAGCTCTTTGATGAAAAGATTGGGCCGATAATATTTCATAAATGCTATCTTTTGTAATAAACTTAGAAGGTGCATCTTGCGAATAAAATTCTTGAAAACAGGCAATCTCTGGCTGTTCTTCTCTCAAGAATTGGAAAATCTTATCTCTGTTGTAAAACCCTTTTTGGTTATCTGAATTGTAATAATCAAAAAGATGTACGTTGTAGCTCATTACTTTTATACTTGAACTTTTTTGTGTCAACGATTCTGCTTTACCAAATCCTGTCACAAAGTGTCTTAAATGTAACTTACCTCCTATCAATAAAACAGCAAGAATAAATAACGTCCATTTCGATTTCTTAATAGCAAAAACAAGCAAACAAAACAACGAAAGAAATAAAAAAACGGGATACGTTAAACCAAAAAAAGCTACTGGCCAAAAAGTAACTGGATTAATGAAAGGACTTAAATATCCGAGTAATAAACCGACTAACGAAAAAGCACAAAAAAGCTTAAGCCACCAAGTCCATCGCAATAAAAAAAAACGTTTACTATTTTCCATTTCTACTTTGGTCAAATAATACTTGCTTTTCTTTCTTTGTTAAACTATCGTAGCCTGCTTTCGATATTTTGTCTAAAATTCTGTCTAACTCTTCTTGCTGTGCTTTTTTAAACTGATTATACTCGTCGTCAGAACGCGTATTATAGTTTGTTTTATACGCTCCTCCTTTTTGTGCTTTCATCTTGCTTTTTGTTCTGACTTTTGATTGGCCAAAACGGGCGAAATATGCAACTAACTTATTTCCGAAGCGTTCCGAAACAGAGATAATATTATTGTGTGCATTCAAATTTTGAACGGATAAAAACCCAGTTAGTGCTCCTCCAAGATGTGCAAAATGCGCAACGCCATCGGGTCTACCTAAAGATATGAAGTCTTTTAAAACAAACACTAGCGCTAAAAGAATTAACCGTACCGGAAGTACACCAAATAAATTAATGGTTGAATTGGGCCTGTAAAAGGCAACAGCCATAAAAATTGCCATAATAGAACCAGAAGCACCTATTATGTAAACAGACTGACCTTCTAAACCTGGAAAAACAAGATGAGCAATAATTTGTATTACTCCTCCCAAAATTCCACCTATCAAATACGTGTAGAGTAATCTACCTCCAGAAAAATAGGAGAGAAATATTCTTCCTGCGAAATACAGAAAAAGCATATTAAACAAAAAATGAAATAACTCAAAATGAGCAAATATACTTGTAAAAATACCCCAAGGATGCGTAGCTAGTCCTGCTGGATCTCCATGTAATACAAATAGATCAGATAAAAGAGAATTAAGTAAATTAGTGGGCGACTTGAAAATTAATCGTCCAAAAACTGAGACTACTCCTATAAACAGGAAAACGAGTAAATTTACACCAATGAGTTGTATATGGGTTCCGCCATACTTCCATTGATACTTAATTTCTTCTAAAAAGTTTCTATCATTCATTTTAATAAAACGTTTTCTTATTACGTTGAAAGATAAGTACAGTAACTAATCCTACCAAGGCACCAGTCACATGTGCAAAATGAGCAACATTATCTCCAACATTTGTCTCTGTACTATTGTACACTTCAAAACCAATATAGATAATGGCTAACCATTTAATCTTAATAGGAATAGGAGGAAATAGCAACTGAACTTGTGTATTTGGAAAAATCATTGCTGCACCTGCTAGCAGACCAAAAACAGCACCAGAAGCACCAATCATAGGAATAGAACCTAATGCTATATACGACTCAATTGTTTCTATACTTACAGATGGATTAACACGGTTTAAATATTGATTAATATGGTATAGCGCATCTGACTCAACACGAAGATCGCCTACCAAATTTTTAAAAGTATACATATCAATACCTCCAGCAGCAAGCTGTTGTTTTAGAGCAGAAAATTCAAAATAACCTACGGCTTGATACAGAATAAAAGCTCCAACACCTGTAATGAAATAAAAAATAAAGAATCGTTTTGGTCCCCACACCCTTTCTAACATAGAACCAAAAAATATTAGTCCGATCATATTAAAAAGTAAGTGAAAGAAAGAACCGTGCATAAACATATGTGTAACCACTTGAAATGGTTCAAAGAAGGGAGAGTCAAAAACATATCCGCCCAATATGTAATCTAAATCAAAACCTTGGGCTTGTCCAACCAACTTAACTAAAAACATCAAGACATTTATAATCAGTAGGTTTTTGACCACCGGTGTCATATAAGCTAAAAAATTCATTTAAATCGTTTTGTTAATTCGTCTATCGTAATGGTGTCTAGTATTTTTAAGCCATTTGGCGAGTAAACATGTTCTTTACATTGAAATAATTGTTCTACCAAATGGTTTACTTCTTCTTTTTGAAGTTTTTTAGTACCTGAAAGTGCTGCAGACGTAGCGAGTTCGCTAATCAATGTATGCGCCAATTCTCCTTTGTCTATATCTTGAAAAGTAAGCTGTTGGATAATTGAATCTACAGCAAACTTTAGCACCTCATCAGATAAATAATTAGGAATACCTAAAATTTCTAACTCGTCCCCTTTAAAATTCCAATCAAAGCCCAATCTTTTTAATGTTGTCTTATTATTTTCCCATTCTATTTTTTCTTTCATCGACAAACTTTGTTCAAAAGGGAACAATAAGGTTTGAGACGCTATCGGTTGCAACATAAAATTATGCATTAAATCATCATAAATAATACGTTCTTTCGCACGTTTTATATGAATCAGTAGCATACCCGATTTGACCTGAGAAATAAGGTATTTTCCGTGTAGCTGTATATTTGAACCTACAGAATCTACTTCCTGCTCATCAATTTGCTGTTGTTCTGCAGACGGATTATCTTTCTCTTCTTCAACGGTATAAAAATCTTCCCAATCTGCCTTAGATGGCATAACCGTTCCAAAGCCTTGTTTCGTAAGAGCATCAGATTTTTCAAACTTTGTAGGGCTAACTTTAGTTACAGACCCCTTGGATGTATTGGATGAAAATGGATTAAATGTTGGATCTACTTGAATCGTTGGCGGTTTTACTTCTTGGTTTTTATACGAAAGTGGTAAATCAAACTCGCTCTCTCGATTAAAATCCATTGTTGGAGCTATATTGTATTTCCCCAATCCAAGTTTTGTTGTACTTCTTAGAATAGAATAAATCGCTTTTTCTTCTTCAAACTTTATTTCTGTTTTTGTTGGATGAACGTTTACATCTATTTGAGCTGGGTTTACCTCTAAAAATAAGAAATACGCAGGATGACTCTTTGGTTGAAGTAAATTTTCAAAAGCAGCAACCACCGCATGATTGAAGTAAGAATGTTTAAAGTATCTGTGGTTTACAAAGAAATATTGATCTCCTCTTATTTTTTTAGCAAACTCGGGCTTCACAACAAAACCAGAAATTTTAACAATGTCTGTTTCCTCTACTATTGGAACCAATCTACTGTTAAACTTTTGACCAAAAAGATCTACTATTCTCTTTCTTTGATTGGCTGCTGGTAATGAATGAATTTTAGTTCCATTATGAATTAAGCTCAACTCAACTTCAGAATGCACGATAGCTATTCTAATAAACTCTTCTATAATATGGTTTAATTCGCTTTTTTCTGATTTTAAAAAATTTCTTCTTGCTGGCACGTTGAAAAATAAATTTTTCACGCTTATACACGTTCCTTCTGGCGTTGTACAAACTTCTTGCGAAATTACTTTACTACCTTCTATACGTAAGCAAGTACCTAGCTCTTCTCCCCGCTCTTTCGTTTTTATTTCTACATGAGATATAGCGGTAATAGAAGCAAGCGCTTCTCCTCTAAAACCTTTAGTGGTAAGCGCAAATAAATCATTGGCGTCTTGTATTTTACTTGTTGCATGACGTTCGATACTCATCCGCGCATCAATATCAGACATACCTTTACCATTATCAATAATCTGAATTAGGGTTTTACCAGCATCTTTAATATTAAGTGTAACAGCCGTTGCATCTGCATCTATTGAATTTTCAATCAATTCTTTAACAACAGAAGCCGGACGCTGAATAACTTCTCCAGCAGCGATTTGATTTGCAATATGATCAGGCAGTAATCGGATAACTTCACTCATAATTATTCTACTATTGTAACGTCAGATGAATATGTATCTACCACACCAAAAATTACGTAGACAATTAAAATCAAAGCAATTAGAATTACAATAAGCCTCAAATTTGCTGCCCTCGATTTATTCTTATATTCTGCTTGAGCACTCCACGAGTTCTGAAGTCGCAAACGCATTCTTTCTTTCGATTCAATATTGATTTGTTCTTCAGACTTCCCTTCTTTTTCTTCGTAGCTGGCAACCATAGCCTTTAGCTTTTCTTTTCGCTCGTCATAATACATAGGTGTATAATCGTACTTCTTGTGTCTGTTCACCTTTATAAATCGAATTCTTTCTAACATTCTTTATCGTTTAATTGAGTTTCGTCTACAGAAAATAAAATGCGTCTTCAAACAAAGTTAAGTGTTTTATTATTTCTTACCTTCATTTCACCAACAGATGTGAACAATTATTATTCCACAGCGGTAATTGTGACAGTTAGTCAGTTTATTTTTATACCATGAAGCAAACGTTTTTCAAATACGGATTTTTATCTATAATTATTGCATTAGTAAGTTGGTTTTCTTTCACAAGTTACACTTTAAATATAGCGCAACTTCCTGACTTTCTTGAAAACAACCCAACTTGGGCAGAAGAACGATTGTCTGAATTATCCTTAGAAGAAAAGATTGCTCAATTTTTTATGGTTGCAACCTATCCTAATAAAAACGAAGTGCACCAAAGTTATATAGACAGCTTAGTTCGTTTTCAGAAGATTGGTGGACTAATTTATTTTCAAGGAGATACAAAAAGCACAAAAGAAAGTATTTCTCGCTTTCAAAAAACAGCAAAAACACCCTTATTAATAGGTATGGATGCAGAATGGGGTGCAGCAATGCGTTTGTTTCCTGCAGAGCGTTTTCCTTACGAACTTACTCTAGGAGCTGCAAATGATAAAAATGTATCAAAAAATATTGCATATGCTATTGCATATGAATTACAAGATTTAGGCGTGCACCTTAATTTTTCTCCTGTAGTAGATGTAAACGCAAATCCCAATAATCCAGTTATTGGTTTTAGAAGTTTTGGAGAAAACCCACTCTTGGTAGGTAACCACGGAATGGCATTTGTAGAAGGTTTGGAAGAGAATAGTATATTAAGTTGCTTAAAGCATTTTCCTGGTCATGGAGATACGGATAAAGATTCGCATTACGAGCTACCTACGGTAAAACATGATACACTTGCCTTAAGGTTGATTGACGGAACACCATTTACAATGGGCAGACTAGCAGGAGCTTCGGCTGTAATGATGGCTCACTTAAATGTGCCTGCATTAGATAGCTCAGGAACGCCCTCTAGCTTATCTCCAATCATCATAAAAGAATACCTACAGAAGAAAATGAAGTTTAACGGCTTGGTAATTTCTGACGCTCTTAATATGAAAGCCGTTGCAGATAAATATGGAAAAACAGAAGTAGTTGTAAAAGCATTTAAAGCCGGAAATGATATTCTACTGTTCCCAGAGTCTATTAAAGACGCGATAAAAGCAATTAAAAAAGAAGTAGAAAACGGAAACATTAAGGAGGAAGAAATTGATGCACGTTGTAAAAAGGTGCTGATGGCAAAATATCATGCAATTATAAAAAAACAAGATTTTTTAAAAAGTAAAAAAAGACTAACGAGTCATGAAATTGAGTTTGCTAAATATCAAGTATATGAAAAAGCATTAACCTTAATCAAAAACGAGAATGCTGTCCTTCCAATTAAAAAGCTTGATAAAAACATTGCTGTTATAAATATTGGGGTAAAAGCTAATCAATACATGGAGCGGGTAAATGACTATACAGAAGCTAAAAGTTTTCATTATTACACCGGATTAGAAGGTGTCAGCCAATTTAAAAAAGACAGTTCTTCTTGGGATATAATTCTTTTGAACGTTCATGCGAGCTCAATGATTGCTAGAAAAGGATTTAATTATCCTGCAGGTTGGTTAGAGTTTTTAAACAGTCTTCCAACAAAGAGCTCTGTAATACTAACCCTTTTCGGAAATCCTTATGTGATAAACGATGAGCTCAATTTAACAAATGCCGATGCTGTTTTATTGGGATATGAAAACCACCATATGAGTCAAGACAGAGCAGTTCAATTAATTTTTGGTGCAATTGGAGCAAAAGGTAAGCTTCCTGTTAGTTTAGGTAATCAGTTTAAAGTGGGCTTCGGACTCTCTACGAATGGAGGACAACGATTAAAATTTACGATGCCAGAAGAATTGAACATTTCTAGAAGTAAGCTAAAAGAAATCGATAGTATTGCAGAAGACGGGATACAGCAAGGAGCGTATCCTGGTTGTCAAATTGTTGCAGCAAAAGACGGCAAAGTATTTTACCGTAAATCATTTGGAAATCACACATATCAAAAAACGCATCCGGTTAAGAATTCGGATATATATGATTTAGCTTCAATTACAAAAATTGGAGCATCTACCTTGGGTTTAATGCGTCTTCAATCAGAAGGTAAATTCTCACTGAACAAACAATTAAAAGATTATATCCCAGAAATAGCCAGTACTGATGCTTACGGAAATCTTTTACTTCGCGATATGCTGTCACATCAAGCAAGATTAACACCGTGGATACCTTTTTATGTGCGTACGCTCAATCAAAACCAGTGGAAACCTGAATTCTTAACCTCTATCCCAAATGATACAATGAACACACTTGTTGCCGACTCTATGTTCATAAGTAATCGTTACACGGATTATATGTACAAACGAATTTTAACTTATCCTTTATTGAATAGAAAAATATATAAATATTCTGATGTAGGTTACTATTTCACTATGAGGCTAATTGAAAAAGAAGTCGACCAAAGTTTAGATAATTACCTCTTGAAGAGTTTCTATCAACCAATGGGTTTAAGCAGTATGCGTTATTTACCACTTAATTATTTTGAAAGAGATAGAATTGTTCCTACAGAAAATGACACCTTATTTAGAAAACAGCTTGTGCACGGATATGTGCATGATCCTGGAGCTGCCATGATGGGTGGTGTAGGAGGACATGCTGGACTATTTTCCAATGCAACCGACTTAGCTGCCCTTATGCAACTCTTTTTAAATGACGGAAATTATGGTGGAGTACAATATATCAAACCGGAAGTAATTAAAGAGTACACGGATTGTCAATATTGCCCTACAAATAGAAGAGGAGCCGGATTTGACAAACCTGTTTTAGATTTAGATGGCGGACCAACCTGCGATTTGGTTTCTTTGAGAAGTTACGGACATTCCGGATTTACAGGAACTTTATCTTGGGCAGACCCAGAATATGGGATAAACTATGTATTTTTATCGAATAGAGTTTACCCAAGTGCTGAGAATTGGAAGCTCGTTCGTATGGGAATTAGAACCAAAATACAACGCGTTATTTACGAAGCCGTAAGGGGATTATAACATTTACGTCAATACACATATGAAAATAGGAATTGTACTTTACCCTACCTATGGAGGAAGTGGAGTAGTTGCAACAGAATTAGGAAAAGCATTATCAAAGAAAGGACATGAAATACACTTTATCACCTACTCTCAACCTGTGAGGCTAGGTTCTTTTAGAGAGAACATTTATTATCATGAAGTAGCCGTAAGTAACTATCCACTGTTTGAGTTTCAACCCTATGAAACTGAATTAGCAAGTAAATTAGTAGACGTTGTATTACATGAAAAATTAGATTTACTACATGTACATTACGCTATACCGCATGCTTCAGCAGCATATATGGCACAACAAATATTGAAAACAAAAGGAATAGAGGTTCCTTTCATTACCACTTTGCATGGAACTGACATCACTTTGGTAGGAAAAGATCCTTCTTTTGAACCCGTTATTTCTTTTTGTATCAACCAAAGTAACGCAGTAACCGCAGTTTCTGAAAGTTTAAAAAACGATACGTATACACATTTTGATACGAAAAGAGAGATACAAGTTATACCAAACTTTATAAACGTAAAACAATATCAAAAAGACTTTCCTTTAGAAAGAAGAAGGAAGTATGCGCAAGATCATGAACGAATTATTTGTCATGTCTCCAATTTCAGAAAAGTAAAGCGTGTAGAAGATGTTGTTCATATTTTTAAGAAAATAAACGACAAAATACCTTCTCGTCTTTTATTAGTAGGAGACGGTCCAGAACGTTACAATGCCGAAAGGCTGTGTAGAGAATTAGGTACGTGTGATAGAGTGATTACCTTAGGTAAGGTTAGAGATACGAGTGATGTACTTGGTTTAGCCGATTTATTCCTTCTTCCATCTCAAACAGAGAGTTTTGGTTTAGCTGCTTTAGAAGCAATGGCTGCCGGTGTTCCTGTAGTTAGTTCTAACACTGGAGGTATACCAGAAGTAAATAAACATGGTTTTTCTGGTTATTTATCTGATGTTGGTGATGTTGAGGATATGAGTAAGAGCGCACTCGAAATACTAGAAAACACCGAAACGCTAAACAAATTTAAAATGCAAGCAACAATACAAGCCAACAAATTTACCTTAGATCGTGTATTGGCAGACTATGAAAACTTATATAAAAGTGTATTATAATGCATAAAAAAAGCCGAACGTGTCTGTTCGGCTTTTTTTTATCAATTTTCTCGTTATTTATAAACGCTCTCTTTTTTGAAGTGAACTGTTAATAAATAATAAAAGATCGCTCTATATTTATTTCTGTTTGATCGACCCATTTTCTCTACTGTAGCATCTATTGCCTTATCTAACTCGGCACTATCATTCAATCCTAATTTTTTACTGTAGCTAACTCTGACGGATCTGTACCCGAAACAGTTTCTGCATCTGAATTGTAGATAGATGGTCCACAACCAATTACTACTTTTTCAAATAAAGCTGTATCGTAAGAGATACCCATTTTTTTCATTTCTCCTTGGTACTCCTCAATTAATTCGTCTATTTTTAACATTGTTTTATGTTTAAATAACGTTTGTTTGTCGAAATTTATACATAATTATTAAGAAGTCAAAGACTACTACTTTATTTATTCAATTTGTAAATATCAACTAGCTCAATAAGTCTTCATCTACAAGGTTAGGAATCGTAACTTTTAACAAGGGTTCTTTTTCCATTGCTCTTTTTATAGCGAAAATTGCGCCTTCATTTCTGGCCCAGTTTCTTCTGGCAATTCCATTGTTTACATCCCAGTGAAGCATCGATTTTAATCTTCTATCTGCATCTTCAGAACCATCTAAAAGCATTCCAAATCCACCATTAATAACTTCTCCCCAGCCTACTCCACCACCATTGTGGATAGAAACCCAAGTAGCTCCTCTAAAAGAGTCTCCGATTACATTTTGTATTGCCATATCTGCTGTGAATTTAGAACCATCATAAATGTTAGATGTTTCTCTGTAAGGCGAATCAGTTCCTGATACATCATGATGATCTCTTCCTAGAATAACCTGACCAATCTCTCCTTTTTCAATGGCCTGATTGAAGGCTTCAGCAATTTTCATTCGTCCTTCTGCATCTGCATATAAAATTCTAGCCTGCGAGCCAACTACTAACTTGTTTTCTTGCGCTCCTTTTATCCATTGAATATTATCTGCCATTTGTTGCTGAATTTCTTCCGGACTCTCTTTCATTAGCTCTTCAAGAACTTCACAAGCAATCTTATCTGTTTTCTTTAAATCCTCAGGGTCTCCAGAAGCACATACCCATCTAAACGGCCCAAAACCATAATCAAAACACATCGGTCCCATTATATCCTGAACGTAAGAAGGGTATTTAAAATCTATACCGTTATCTGCTAAAATATCTGCGCCGGCTCTACTTGCTTCAAGTAAGAAAGCGTTACCGTAATCAAAGAAATACGTTCCTTTAGCAGTATGCTGATTTACAGCTTCTGCATGCCTAATTAGCGTTTTCTTTACTTTTTCTTTAAATAATTCTGGATTTTGAGCCATCATGTCGTTAGATTCTTCAAACGTCATACCTACAGGATAATAGCCACCAGCCCATGGATTATGTAAGGAAGTTTGATCGGAACCTAAATCAATAAAAATATCTTCTTTATCAAACTTTTCCCAAACTTCTACTATATTACCTAAATAAGCTAAAGAAACTACTTCCTTATTTGCTTTAGCTTCGCGCACTCGCTTTACCAAAACATCTAAATCCGTTATTTTTTCATCTATCCAGCCTTGATCTAATCGTACTTGTGTGATTTTAGGGTTCACCTCTGCACAAACCGTTATGCAGCCAGCTATATTACCAGCTTTAGGCTGTGCTCCGCTCATTCCACCTAAACCAGCGGTAACAAATAAATTCCCTTTTGGCGATTTTTTTATTTTTCTAAATCCGTTTAAGACCGTTATTGTAGTTCCATGTACAATACCTTGTGGTCCAATATACATATATGATCCGGCTGTCATCTGGCCATACTGCGAAACACCTAAGGCATTGAACTTCTCCCAATCATCTGGTTTAGAATAATTAGGTATAACCATCCCATTCGTTACAACAACTCGGGGAGCATCTTTATGTGAAGGAAACAATCCCATAGGGTGACCAGAATACATAACAAGCGTTTGCTCTTCTGTCATTTCAGCCAAGTATTGCATTGTTAAACGGTACTGCACCCAATTTTGAAAAACGGCACCATTTCCACCATAGGTTATTAATTCGTGAGGGTGTTGCGCTACTGCATGATCGAGGTTGTTTTGAATCATAAGCATAATTGCTTTTGCTTGATCGCATTTACCTGGATATGCTGAAATTGGTCTTGCATACATTGTATGTTCAGGTCTGTACCTGTGCATATAAATTCTACCGTATGTGTCGAGTTCGTAGGTGAAATCTTCTAGCAATTCCTTGTGTTGTTCTTTCGGGAAGTAACGCAATGCATTCTTTAAAGCAAGCTTTCTTTCTTCTTCACTCAAAATCTTCTTACGCAAAGGCGCATGATTAATTTCTGGTTCATATTCTTTTTTCGCCGGAATATTAGATGGAATTCCTTCTTGTATCTCTGCTTGAAACTCTTTACTATCCATTTGTAGAAATTTATGTCTTTTATGTTTAGGTACTTTTCACAAATTTAAGCCTTCTTTTTAGAAAAAAAATTGGAAACAAAAAAAAGTCCTAACTCTTATTAGAATTAGGACTTTGAAGACAATTGTTTTGTTTATCTAACAATATTTACTAGGCCAGTTTTTTCGAACTTACCATCATCTATACTATTTTTACTTCTCACCGTCCATGTATACGTACCTGCCGGTAAAAGCTCTCCATTATACGTTCCATCCCACTCTGCATTAATATCATGTGATTCCCAAATAATTTCACCCCAACGATTGTAAATAAACAAATCAAAGTCAAATACATCAATTCCTTCTATATGAATTTTCCAAGATTGGTTAAACTCATCGTTATCCGGTGTAAACGAATTTGGAGCATAAAAAATTACTTCTGGAACTACGGTTACGATTTTGGTTACCGTATCCGAACATCCAAACTGAGAGTATGCGATTAATGTAACTGGATAATCTCCTGTTTGTGCATCTGGAAAAGTAGTTGTCATATTATCCGTAGAAGAAAAAGAAGGTGTTCCATCCGGTACTGACCAGAAGTAAGTATCTGCAAAATCTGAATAATTTGTAAGTAATACCTCAGTGTTAAACATAGTTACAGGTGCTGAATAAGCAAAATCCGCATTAGGCACTGGAAGTACCTCAACGATTCCATTTACTGTAACAGAGTCAATACATCCGTCTGGTGTAACTACAATTAATTGTACGTCGTAGATACCAGGGTTTTGAATGGTAGTTGGTAAGATATCCATATTAAAGTAAGATGAATCATTACTTAAATTCCAATATGTTTGATCTACTAAACTCGGATCAGTATCATTTGAAAAAACAAATTGTCCGGGCTCACAATCTACTTGCTGGTCCACACTAATCTGAACATTTGGTAATGGCGCCATTAAGACATTCATAGTTAATGTCAGTGGAGTAGTTTCACAACCATCCGATATTACAACACTATACTGTGTGTTTACTGATGGACTAACCGTAAATGTTTGATCTGTTGAAACTACAGCTCCATTCGCAAACCATTCGTAAGTGTATGGTCCACCATCTCCATCTGCACCTGCTGCAGTTAACATTGTTGAATATCCTGGACAAATAGTTATATCCGGAGAAACTGTTCCTGTAATATCTCCAAGCAGAGTAATATCAATATCTTCTACTAAAGAAGGACAATTGAATTCATTGAATGCTTGCACTGTGTAATTCGTATTTACCAATGGATTTACAACCTGTGTACCATTCAAATCTGGCGTGTGGCTCCACTGATAAGTAAATGTAGTACCGCCTGTTGCAGTTGCTAATAAAGTAGCACTTCCATTCAAACAAATTGTAGTATCGTTTGAAACAGTAATAACCACGGGAGTAGGGTCAATTAAAGTAACTTGAGTACATTTTTGACAACCAACAGCTGTTTCGACACAAACATCATAAGTACCAGCACCTAATCCTGACATATTATTTGAAGCTTGCCAAGTAACTCCATTATCAAAACTATATTGAGCGCCTGGTATTGCAGTAATCTCAATAGAACCGTCAAGAGCTAAACCACAAGAAGGATCTATTTTTGAAGTCATAATTACTGGATCATCCCAGGTTACTTGTATAGAATGAGTACTATCTGGACAAATACCGTTTGATTCGGTGAGCGCAATAGTATACGTTCCTAACGTATTTGTAAATGCAGTTGGACTTAAAGAAGTTAATGGAGTTAAGGCTGCAAATCCTGGACCTGTAATTGCCCATGAAAAACTATGGTTGGGCTGACCGAGATTACCTGTTACTGGAACAACATCTCCTATACAAGCAGTAACATCAACACCTGCATTAGGTTCTGTTGGAAAAGCAACATTAGCAATTACGGTTACAGTATCTTGAGGAACTCCATTGTCAGAAATTTGAATTAAATATTCAACAGTATCAAGAGGTGTAAACACAAAACCTGGTCCAGCCGTAGGGTTATCTACTTCAGAAACATTATTCAACACCTGATATTGCGGTACGAAAGAATAAATTGTCTCATCAACGGTAAAGTCTAAAGTATCACCTAAACAAACATCGTATCCAAAAGTTCCTCCAGAGCAGTCTATAATAGCAGTACTATTTGCATTATTTGTTCCAGGAATATTTGGTCCGGTAGCTACTGGAACAGGTACCGGGTTATTTAATGAACCTACACTAGAATAGTTTGAAAAGCATAAAACAAATTGATCTCCTGCTTGAACGGTAAGAGCATTTTCAAAGTTAGATGCATTTGCTCCTGCTGGTAAGTTCCCTGGAGCAACCATTCCTGTCCATCCAGAACTAGAACCATTCCAGTTACACGCTGCTGGAGGTAATGTGTTATTGGTAATATCATCACATGCAGAAGAACCTGTAGCAGGATTTGCATAATATGGCCATAACGCCCAATCAAAGAAACCTGTACTTCCTGGACCTCCAATCGTAAACTCAAGCTGGCCTGGTTGGGTTACAGTAAAAACCATCCAAACTGGATTTAGCTCATTAGAGAGTAAACAACCTGAGTTACCAGCAGATCCTGGATTTATACTTGGATTAGAAATATTATTACCAAATGGTAAATCATTCACTAAATTATTCCCTTGTCCTGTTGGGTTAGAACCTGTAAGCACAAAATCAGGTATATCACATCCACCTGTCGCATTTTGACAATCTCCTTCTGCAAAAGTTTGCGCTATTGTAGCCCATACAGAAGTCATAAAAACGAAAGTTAAAAGTATCTTTTTCATATCTCCTTAGTTTGATTGGTTACAAAAGTTAGTTCCAAAAGCGATGTGCTGGTCTACTCCTTGTATACCTATTCGGAAACAGTTAATAATGTTATCATTTCCTTCAAACCAGGAAATCATTGTGCTCTCGTTGAACGTAGTTAAAGCGTTTGTAATGAATAACAATCCATTTGTGATCTCGTCATATCGAACAATAAAAACATTCGGGTTCGTTTTTATAGAGTTCACAACACTATCGACCACTGCAGTATTAGAATTATCTATTTCAATCTGGGCAAAGTATTGATTCCCTTGAGTTGTGATAGTGTTTTGTGCATTTGTTAAAAATACCGCACAACCACAAAGTATAAGTATTATATAGCGCATAGTTTTTGAGTTTAATAGAAAAACGAATATAGTCTAAATCGGTTGCCTAAAAAACAAAAAAAGAAGGTTTTCACCTTCTTTTCAACTATTTTATTCGTATTTGTTTAAATCTTAAAGAAACTTAAAGTCTTTTCCTGGATAAATAGCAGATGTACCTAACTCTTCTTCAATCCTTAACAATTGATTGTATTTTGCCATTCTGTCTGATCTTGAAGCTGAACCCGTTTTAATTTGTCCACAATTCAAAGCTACAGCTAAATCTGCGATTGTATAATCTTCTGTTTCTCCAGAACGGTGACTCATAACGGATGTATATTGATTACGCGTTGCCATTTGAACAGCTTCGATTGTTTCTGTTAACGTACCAATTTGATTAACCTTAACCAGTATAGAATTTGCAATACCTTCTTTTACACCTTTAGCTAATCTTTTAGTATTTGTCACAAATAAATCATCACCAACGAGTTGAACTTTGTTTCCTAATACTTCTGTTGCTTTTTTCCATCCGTACCAATCGTCTTCAGCTAAACCATCTTCAATTGAAGCAATAGGGTATTTATCACACCATTTGTTCCAAAACTCTACCATTTCATCTGAAGTCATCTCTACTCCTGTAGACTCAAAAACATACTTCTTCTTCTCTTCTGAATAGAACTCTGAACTTGCTGCATCTAGTGCTATCCACATGTCCTCTCCAGGTGTATATCCTGCTTTTTTTATGGCTTCTAAAACCACTTCTATTGCTTCTTCATTTGACCCAAGGCTTGGAGCAAATCCTCCTTCATCTCCAACATTGGTTGACATTCCCTTTTCTTTTAGAACTGCCTTTAAATGATGAAAAACTTCTGTTCCCATTCTAAGACCTTCAGAAAAAGAAGTAGCTCCAAATGGCATTACCATAAATTCTTGAATGTCAATTTTATTATCTGCGTGTGAACCTCCATTTAAAATATTCATCATTGGAACTGGCATTGTAACGGCTCCAACACCTCCAATATATTTGTACAGCGATAATCCTGTTTCTGCAGCAGCTGCTTTTGCAACAGCTAAAGACACTCCTAAAATAGCATTTGCTCCTAATTTACTTTTATTTTCAGTACCGTCTAACTCAATTAATTTATAGTCGATGGCTTTTTGATCGAGTGCGTAGGCTCCATTAAGTGCTTCATCTATTGTTGTGTTTATATAATCTACCGCATTTAAGACTCCTTTACCTAAATAAATACCTGAATCACCATCTCTCAGCTCAACAGCCTCGTGTATTCCCGTACTTGCTCCTGATGGTACTGCAGCTCTTCCGAAAGCACCATTTGATGTATAAACATCTACTTCCACAGTAGGATTCCCTCTAGAATCTAAAATTTGTCTTCCTACAATTTTAGCAATATAACTCATAATTAAGATTTTTTTAGGTTGTCTACAAATTGATCAAATAAATATCTTGAATCGTGCGGACCAGCAGATGCTTCTGGATGATACTGTACACTAAAAACATTTTGATTTTTCAGTCTTATACCCGCAACACTATCATCATTTAAATGAATATGTGTTAATTCAACATTGTTATTTTCCTCTATACTCTCTTTTGAAATTACAAAGCCATGATTCTGTGATGTAATCTCACCTTTACCTGTGAGTAAATTCTTTATGGGATGATTTAATCCTCTGTGACCATTAAACATTTTTTCTGTTCTCAGTCCTTGCGACAACCCAATTAATTGATGACCAAGGCAAATTCCAAACACAGGTTTGCCATTGTTAATAACTGCTTTTATATTTTCTATAACCTCAGGCATTGCAGAAGGATCACCAGGACCATTTGACAACATAAATCCATCCGGCTTATACTCCAGCATTTCCGTAACGGTGGCGGTCATCGGGTAAACCATTACATCACACCCTCTTTCATTTAAACACCTAATGATATTCATCTTAACACCAAAATCCATTAAGGCTACACGATATTTTGACTCCACAGTTGCCTTTTTCTCGAATGCAACTTTTGTACAAACCTGAGAAGAGAGCTCCAACCCTTCCATTGATGGTACGTTTTTAACTTCTTCCTTAAGCGAATCAATATTATAATTTGGCTCCGTAGAAATAATAGCATTCATTGCTCCTTTATTCCGAATATATCTAACTAAAGCGCGTGTATCAATATCTGAAATACCTAGTTTACCGTCTTCAATTAAATTTTGTTCTAATGACGACTTTCCAGAAGCTCTCGAAAAGATATCTGAAAACTTTTTTATCACAATACCTGAAATTTTCATATTCGTACTCTCGAGTTCATCCTCGTGAACACCGTAGTTTCCAATGTGAGAAGTAGTCATAATAAGAATTTGCCCTAGATAAGATGGGTCTGTAAATACCTCTTGGTATCCTGTCATACCCGTATTAAAAGCAATTTCACCTGACGTTTTACCCGTGATTCCTATTGCTTTTCCTTCAAAAAAAGTTCCGTCTTCTAATACTAAGACTGCTGGGTTTCTTTCTTGCATTTCAAAAAGTTTTGGCAAAGTTACACTTTATATGAGCTTTACAAAAAGATGTTCATAAATAATACAAATAGTGGAAACAAAAAAAGGGGTAACTAATCATAGTCACCCCTTTTACTTGAAAAAATATTTCTATTCTTCTTCGTCTTTTGTTTCTTCTGAAGACTCTTTTGCTTCTGCCGTAGCATCAGCAACAGCACCTTCAGTTGCCGTAGTTGCACTTCCACCTCTTCTAGAACGACGTGTTGTCTTCTTAGCAGGTTTATCGTTTAACATTAATTCGTTAAAATCAACTAACTCAACCATACACATTTCAGCATTATCACCTAGCCTATTTCCAGTTCTAATGATACGTAAGTATCCACCTGGTCTATCAGCAATTTTTGGTGCTACGTCGCGGAATAACTCAGCAACTGCTTCTTTGTTTTGTAAATAGCTAAAAACTGTTCTTCTTGAGTGAGTAGAATCTGTTTTTGACTTTGTCAGCAACGGTTCTAAGTACACTCTCAAAGCTTTCGCTTTCGCTACGGTAGTTGTGATTCGTTTGTGTTCTATTAACGAACACGCCATGTTCGAAAGCATTGCTTTTCTGTGCGCTGTCTTTCTACTTAAATGGTTTATTTTTTTACCGTGTCTCATTTTCTTCTAATTCTAAGATTACTAATCCTTGTCTAATTTATATTTAGACACATTCATTCCAAAAGATAATCCTTTTGCTTCTACTAAGTCTTCTAACTCAGTTAAAGATTTTTTACCAAAGTTTCTAAACTTCAATAAATCATTCTTATTGTAAGAAACAAGATCACCTAATGTTTCAACGTCTGCAGCTTTAAGACAATTCAATGCACGCACTGAAAGATCCATATCTACAAGTTTCGTTTTCAACAATTGTCTCATGTGTAGAGAAGTTTCATCAAACTCCTCCGTTTCAGACTTCACTTCGCTATCTAAAGTAATTCTTTCATCAGAGAACAACATGAAGTGATGTATCAAAATCTTCGCAGCTTCTTTCAAAGCATCTTTAGGATGGATAGAACCATCAGAAGCGATTTCTAACACTAATTTTTCATAATCCGTTTTTTGCTCTACACGAAAGTTCTCAATAGAGTACTTTACATTTTTTATAGGTGTAAAAATAGAATCAATGAAAATTGTACCGAAAGGTACACCTGAAACTTTATTCTCTTCTGCAGGCACGTAACCTCTTCCTTTGACGATGGTAAGTTCCATCTCCAATTTAACGGAAGACTCCATGTTGCAGATTACTAAGTCTGGATTCAATACTTGAAAAGCCGAAGTAAATTTACCTAAATCACCAGCACTCAATTTATCTTGACCTCCTATAGAAACAACTACTGTTTCTGTATCTTGATCTTCAATCTGTTGCTTAAATCGAACTTGTTTTAAGTTCAATATGATTTCTGTAACATCTTCAACGACTCCTTTGATAGTAGAAAACTCATGATCTACACCTTCAATTCTGATTGAAGAAATTGCAAACCCCTCTAATGAAGAAAGTAAGATTCTTCTTAAAGCGTTACCTACTGTGATACCGTAACCAGGCTCTAATGGACGAAACTCGAATTGACCTTCGTGCTCATCAGACTGAATCATTATTACCTTATCCGGCTTTTGGAAGTCTAAAATAGCCATGTTATCGTTATTTATTATTTAGAATATAATTCGACAATTAGTTGTTCTTTAATGTTCTCAGGGATCATCTCTCTGGTTGGAACACTAATCACAGAACCACTCATATTTGAGGAATCCCAGTTTAACCAATCGAATTTACTATTACTTGACGCTAAAGAATTTGTAATTGCTTCTAACGACTTTGATTTTTCTCTAACACTTACAACATCACCTTGCTTTAACGTGTAAGATGGAATGTTTACCACTTGCCCGTTTACGGTAATGTGTTTGTGAGAAACTAATTGACGTGCACCACTTCTCGTTGGAGCTACTCCTAAACGAAAAACTGTGTTATCCAAACGTGACTCACAAAGAACCAAAAGGTTTTCACCTGTAATTCCTTTCATTGCAGAAGCTTTCTTAAATAAATTAGAAAATTGCTTTTCCAAAATACCATAGGTATACTTTGCTTTTTGCTTTTCAGCTAATTGGATCGCGTACTCTGACTGCTTTCCTCTTCTTTTGTTTGGACCGTGCTGTCCTGGACCGTATTGTCTTTTGTCCAGCGCTTTATCTGGTCCGAAAATTGGCTCTTTAAATCTACGCGCAATTTTCGTCTTAGGACCTGTATATCTTGCCATGTTAATTAAATTTGAAAGGGGTTATGAATTAAGGCTTCTCCTTCGATAACCATAATATCCTTTCGATTACAAAATTTATTATACTCTTCTTCTCTTTGGAGGACGACATCCGTTGTGTGGTAGAGGTGTAACGTCAATTATTTCTGTTACCTCTATTCCACTGTTATGTAAAGAACGGATAGCAGATTCTCTTCCTGCTCCTGGCCCTTTAACATAAACCTTAACTTTTCGTAATCCGAAGTCATGTGCTTCTTTAGCGCAATCTTCTGCAGCAACTTGTGCAGCATAAGGCGTGTTCTTTTTAGAACCTTTGAAACCCATTTTACCTGCTGAAGACCAAGAAATTACTTGCCCAGCATTATTTGTTAAAGAAATAATGATATTGTTGAAGGTAGCTTGAATATGCGCTTCACCAGTAGCATCTACTTTGACATTTTTCTTCTTCTTTTGTGCTTTTGCCATCTTAACTATTATTTAGTTGCTTTCTTCTTGTTAGCAACTGTTTTTCTCTTACCTTTTCTTGTACGAGAGTTATTTTTCGTTCTTTGACCTCTTAAAGGTAAACCAGCTCTGTGACGAATACCTCTTTGGCAACCAATGTCCATAAGACGTTTGATATTCAATTGGATTTCTGAACGCAATGCACCTTCCACTTTAATCGTGTTAATGCTCTCACGTATTTTTCCTAATTGATCATCGTCCCAATCTTGAACTTTGATATTTTCATCAATACCGTTCTCAGCTAAAATTTTAGCTGCGGTAGAACGACCGATACCAAAGACGTATGTTAATCCAATAACACCTCTTTTGTTTTTCGGTAAATCTATTCCTGCAATCCTTGCCATAATTCAAATAATTAGCCTAACCTTGTCTTTGTTTAAGTTTAGGATTTTTTTTGTTTATCACGTAAACTCTTCCTTTTCTCTTCACGATTTTGCAATCTGCACTTCGCTTTTTTACTGAAGCTCTTACTTTCATCTTTCTATTTATTTAATGTGGATTTCTCCTACTTGTATCTAAAAGTTATTCTCCCTTTAGTTAAATCGTAAGGAGACATTTCTACTTTCACTCTATCACCTGGAAGAATTTTAATGTAATACATTCTCATCTTTCCTGATATGTGTGCGGTAATTACGTGTCCATTTTCTAACTCAACTCTAAACATTGCGTTAGATAATGCTTCTATAATTGTTCCGTCTTGTTCTATTGATGCTTGTTTTGCCATGTCTTAATTAAAAACCTGAAACTTCGCCTTGCGTTCTACGACCTCTTATCTTGGTACCTTCCATTAAACCGTCGTAATGTCTATTCAACAGATACGTTTCGATTTGTTGTAACGTATCTAGAACAACACCAACCATAATTAAAAGAGAAGTTCCTCCAAAGAATAAAGCAAATCCTTGTCCTACTCCAAACAATCCAGCTATTGCAGGTAAAATTGCAATAATCGCTAAAAATATAGAACCTGGTAGCGTTATCTTAGAAACTAACTGATCAATGTAATTAGCTGTTTCTTCTCCCGGTCTATAACCTGGTATAAATCCACCGTTTCTTTTCATATCGTCTGCCATTTTTTTAGGATTAATCATTATCGCTGTATAGAAATACGTGAATATAATAATCAACACAAACAATACAATGTTGTAAGACAAAGTGAATGGAGTAAATGTACCTTGAAAGAACATCATTGGAACTGCCATAATTGCTTGAGCAAATATGATTGGCATTACACCTGAAGCATTTACTTTAATAGGTAAATACGAACGAGCACCTTGATCTCCTGCTTCTGCTCTACCACTAGCAACACGCTTTGCATAATTCATAGGAACTTTACGTACACCTTGAACAATTAAAACAGTTGCCAATACGATCAACATGAAACAAACTACTTCTAGCACAACTTTTAATGCTGGACTTGTTATCACTTCAGTAAAGAAAGACTCTGGCAAATTAGCGATGATTCCCACCGTAATTAACAGTGAAATACCATTACCAACACCTTTATCAGTGATTCTCTCTCCTAACCAAACAGCAAACATTGCTCCTGCCACAAGCACCATTACTGACTGAGCCCACCAAAATGGACTGTTCAATAATTCTTGAGCTACAGCATTTTTACTCTGCACGTACAGGCCGATGTAAGTCGGCGCTTGAAACAAACAAATTAGAATTGTCAAAATTCTTGTGTAATTTGTTATTTTCTTACGACCGCTTTCACCTTCATTTTGCATTTTTTGCACTGCTGGTACAGCCATTCCAAGTAATTGCATTATAATCGATGCAGATATATAAGGCATAATTCCTAACGCAAAAAACGATGCATTAGTAAAACCACCACCAGACAGCAACCCTAACAATCCTTCGATTGTACCGGCATTATCCGTAGATTCTGCACTTAAAATAGCTGGATCAACCCCAGGCAATACGATATGACATCCTACTCGGTAAACAAGAATAAGAGAAAGGGTTACAAGTAACCTCTTTCTCAATTCTTCAACCTTCCAGATATTCTTTATATTTTGTATAAACTTCTTCATTGTTTTGGAAAATAGTTGGCAAAGTTAATTAGATTTCTGAACAATTCCCACCTTGAGCTTCAATTCCTGCTTTTGCAGATGAAGAAAACTTGTGAGCCGTTACATTAATCTTTGATTTTAACTCTCCTCTACCCAAAACTTTAACCAGTTCATTCTTAGAACACAAACCGTTCTGCTGTAAGACTTCTGGTGTTATTTCTGTTACTCCTTTTTTCTCAATCAAAGATTGAATAATATCAAGATTAACGGCTTTGTATTCAACTCGGTTAATATTTCTGAAACCGAACTTAGGAACTCGACGCTGTAATGGCATCTGCCCTCCTTCAAAACCACTTTTTCTTTTATATCCAGATCTTGACTTAGCTCCTTTGTGACCTCTTGTAGCAGTACCGCCGTGACCAGAACCCTGACCTCTACCAATACGCTTATCGCTCAACGTGGAACCTTTAGCTGGAGTTAAATTATTTAGATTCATTTTTATCAATTTTATAGGTTCTACTCAACTACTTCGACTAAGTGTTGAACTTTCTTCACCATACCAAGAATTTGAGGAGTTGCTTCCTTCTCAATAACTTGATTTAACTTTTTTAATCCCAAAGCTTGAATCGTTCTCTTTTGTCTTTGTGAACGATTAATAGCGCTTCTTACTTGCTTTATTTTAATTGTAGCCATTTTCAGATATTTATTAACCGTTAAAAACTTTGTCGATCGTAACTCCTCTTTGCTTTGCTACTGCAACAGCATCTCTCATTTGCTCTAAAGCATTCATAGTTGCTTTAACTACGTTATGAGGATTAGAAGAACCTTGTGACTTTGCTAGTACATTGTGAATTCCAACACTTTCTAGCACAGCACGCATTGCACCACCTGCAATAACACCTGTACCATTTGATGCTGGTTTAAGTAGAACTCTTGCTCCACCAAACTTACCTTTCTGCGCATGCGGAACGGTATCGTTAATGATTGGAACTCTGATTAAGTTTTTCTTAGCATCGTCAATTCCCTTAGCAATTGCTTCGGTTACTTCTTTTGCTTTACCTAATCCGTGACCTACAATTCCGTTCTCGTCTCCAACTACCACAATGGCAGAGAAGCTGAACGTACGACCACCTTTTGTTACTTTAGTAACACGATTGATACCAACTAATTTATCTTTTAGTTCGACATCAGATGATTTTACTTTATTTATTTTATTTGCTGCCATTACAATTAAAATTTAAGTCCGCCTTCTCTTGCTGATTCGGCCAACGATTTAATTCTTCCGTGATATAAGTAACCGTTTCTATCGAAAACTACTTTTTCCACGCCTGCTTCTTTTGCTTTCTCAGCAATAAGCTTACCTATTAATGCTGCTTGTTCTACCTTAGGTAGTTTATCAGCTCCTTTTTCTTTTAAAGAAGATGCAGATGCCAATGTTACTCCTTTATTGTCATCAACTATTTGCGCGTAGATTTGTTTGTTACTACGGAAAACAGTTAATCTTGGAGTTTCAGAAGAACCGAAAATATTTTTTCTAATTCTTCTTTTGATCTTTGCTCTTCTTGCTTCTTTACTAAATGCCATGAATCAAAAATTAAGATTATTTACCTGCAGCTTTACCAGCTTTTCTTCTAACGACTTCACCTTGGAATCGAACACCTTTACCTTTATAAGGTTCTGGTTTACGGAGAGAACGAATTTTGGCAGCGACTTGTCCTAACAGTTGTTTGTCGTAAGATTCCAATATAACTACTGGAGCTTTACCTTTTTCTGTTGCAGCTGACACCTTAATTTCTTCTGGAAGTTCTATAATTATTGGGTGAGAATATCCAACTGCTAACTCTAGTCTTTGACCTTGGTTAGACGCTCTATAACCTACTCCTATAACTTCTAGTACTTTCTTATACCCTTCCGATACTCCAACAATCATATTTGCTACAAGTGCACGGGCTAAACCGTGTTGAGCCTTATGATCAGGAGATTCCGATACGCGGGTGAAAGAGAGGACACTATCTTCCTGTGACATAGTAATTGCTGGGTGTAACGTCTCCGTTAAAACACCTAGTTTTCCTTTCACAGTAACAACATTGCCATCTGCCTTTACTTCAACTCCACTCGGGACTGTAATGGGGGATTTACCTATCCTTGACATTTCTTATTATTTACTTTTACTTACTATTAATAAACGTAGCATAATACTTCACCACCTACGTTCAATGCTTTTGCTTCTTTATTGGTGATAACACCTTTAGAAGTAGAAACGATTGCAACACCTAAACCATTTAAGATTCTAGGTAGGTCTACTGAACTACTATACTTTCTTAATCCTGGAGACGAAACTCTCTGCAATTTAGTAATTGCTGGAACCTTCGTTGAAGGATTATATTTTAAGGCAATCTTAATGATTCCTTGCTTGTTATCCTCTTCAAACTTATAGTTAGTGATATAACCTTGATCAAATAAGATCTTAGTAATCGCTCTCTTTGTGTTTGAACCTGGAATCTCAACAACTTTTTGTTGAGCACTACTCGCGTTTCTAACACGAGTAAGAAAATCTGCTATAGGATCTGTATTCATAATTTTCCTATTAATGGATTACCAACTTGCTTTTTTAACACCTGGGATCTTTCCCGCTAATGCCATCTCTCTAAATGTTACCCTAGAAATTCCAAACTGACGCATGTAACCTCTTGGACGACCTGTTAAACCACATCTATTGTGCAATCTAACTCTAGAAGAATTAGCAGGCAATTTTTGTAAAGCATCCCAATCGCCAGCTTCTTTCAAAGCAGCTCTCTTAGCAGCATACTTAGCTACCATTGCTTCTCTTTTACGCTCACGCGCTTTCATTGATTCTTTTGCCATCTCTTACTTTTTTGTAAATGGAAATCCAAAAGCATCTAATAACGCTTTTGCTTCTTCGTCAGTATCAGCTGAAGTAACGATAGTGATATCCATTCCTAAAATTTTATTCACTTTGTCAATATCTATCTCTGGAAAGATGATGTGCTCCTTAACTCCAAAATTGAAGTTACCTCTACCATCAAAACCCTTTGCAGGAACGCCTCTAAAATCACGTGTTCTTGGAAGAGATACAGAAATAAGACGATCTAAAAAATCGTACATTTTCTCTCCTCTTAACGTAACCTTTGTACCTACCGGCATTCCTTTTCTCAGTTTGAAGTTAGAGATATCCTTTTTAGATATTGTAGCAATTGCTTTCTGACCTGCAATAATTGATAAATCAGCTAATGCTGAATCAATTACTTTTTTATCAGAAACTGCTTCCCCTATTCCTTGAGATAATATAATTTTCTTAATTTGTGGTACACGCATTACCGTTTTGTACCCAAATTTCTCAGTCAATGCAGAAATTACCTCTGCTTTGTACTTTTCCTGAAGTCTTGGTGTATAACTCATTACTTAATAACCTCCCCTGACTTTTTTGAATAACGTTCTAACTTACCATCTGCGTTAGCTTTACGACCAAGTCTTGAAGCTTGACCGTTAACTACTACCATAAGGTTTGAGATATGGATTGTTCCTTCCTTATCTTCAATTCCACCTTGTGGATTAGTTGCACTTGGTTTTGTATGACGCTTAATCATGTTTAAACCTTCTACTATTGCGCGATCTTTCTTTTTATCGATAGAAAGAATTTTTCCTTCTTGACCGCGAGACTCACCGCTAAGAACCTTAACTGTGTCTCCCACTTTAATGTGTAATTTCTTTTGCATGATTTTACAATTTTAAAGTACCTCAGGAGCAAGTGAAACAATCTTCATATAGTTGTTTTCACGTAACTCTCTCGCTACTGGTCCAAAAATTCTAGTCCCTCTCATCTCACCTGCTTGGTTGAGGAGAACGACCGCGTTATCATCAAAACGAATGTAAGATCCATCTGCACGACGAACCTCTTTTTTCGTTCTTACTACCACAGCCTTGGCTACCGTACCCTTTTTGACGGCACCAGAGGGCATTGCGTTCTTAACAGTAACTACTATTTTATCTCCAACAGATGCATAGCGACGTTTTGTTCCGCCTAATACGCGGATACATAAAACCTCTTTAGCACCACTGTTGTCGGCTACTGTAAGTCTTGATTCTGACTGTATCATTACTTAATGATTATTTAGCTCTTTCTACAATTTCTACTAATCTCCAGTTCTTTGATTTACTCAAAGGACGTGTCTCCATGATGCGAACTGTATCACCTATGTTACAGTCGTTTTTTTCATCGTGGGCCACAAATTTAGTAGATTTTTTTATGAACTTACCATATTTGGCATGTTTTACTTTACGTTCTACCATTACGACAATAGATTTCTCCATTTTATCGCTGGTTACCACACCAATACGTTCTTTTCTTAAATTACGCTTTTCCATTTGAAGCATTTTTCCAATTTAACAAGCTTAAGCTTGCTTTTCTCTTTTTGTCAACTCAGCACTCAATCTCGCGATTGTTTTTCTTAATCCTCTAATCTGCATTGGATTTTCCATAGGAGTAACGGCGTGAGATAATTTCATCTTTGCCATTTTCTCTGTAGAATCTGCAATTACATTTCTAAGATCTGCATCTGATAATTGATTGATTTCTTCTTGTTTCATTTCCTTAACTTATTTACCAGGAATAATATAATCATGGCGAACCACGAACTTACATTTTACAGGAAGCTTTTGAGCAGCTAAACGAAGTGCTTCTTTAGCAGTTTCGTAAGCAACACCGTCCGCTTCGAATAAGATACGTCCCGGTTTAACCACTGCAACCCAGTGACTTGGAGCACCTTTACCTTTACCCATCCTTACCTCTGCAGGCTTAGAAGTTACAGGCTTGTCCGGAAATATTCTAATCCAAACTTTACCTTCTCTTTTCATGTATCGAGTAACGGCGATACGAGAAGCTTCAATTTGTCTAGAAGTAATCCATCCTGGCTCCAATGTTTTTAATCCGAAAGATCCAAAAGCGATTTGACTCCCTCTATGAGCTAAACCTCGATTACGACCTTTCTGTGCTTTTCTAAATTTGGTTCTTTTTGGTGATAACATCTTTCGAGTTTTTAAAAGTCAAATACTATTTTTTCTTTCTTCTTTGTCCACCACCTTTGTTAGAACGACCTCCTTTTTGTGAAGCCAACCCTACGTTAGGTGATAAATCTCTCTTTCCGTAAACCTCACCTTTACAGATCCATACCTTGATACCGATACGACCGTAAGTAGTGTGTGCTTCAGAAAGTGCATAATCGATGTCTGCTCTAAACGTATGCAATGGTGTTCTACCATCTTTGTACATTTCTGAACGTGCCATTTCAGCTCCGTTCAAACGACCAGAAATCTTCACTTTGATTCCTTCTGCACCCATTCTCATAGTTGATGCAATCGACATTTTAATTGCTCTTCTAAAAGAAATACGTGCTTCAATTTGACGTGCAATACTGTCCGCAACTAATATCGCATCAAGCTCTGGTCTCTTGATTTCGAAAATGTTGATTTGGATTTCTTTTTTCGTCAATTTTTTCAACTCTTCTTTTAGTTTATCTACTTCTTGACCACCTTTACCAATAATCACACCTGGGCGAGAAGTATTGATAGTTACGGTAACCAATTTTAGTGTTCTCTCAATAATAATTTTTGAGATACTTGCTCTTGATAAACGTGCATGAAGGTAACGACGGATTTTATCGTCTTCAACGATTTTATCCTTGTAATCATCTCCTCCGTACCAGTTAGATTCCCATCCTTGAATGAAACCTAATCTATTTCCTATTGGATTTGTTTTTTGTCCCATTACATCCTAATTTTTTACACCATCTACGACAAGCGTAACGTGGTTTGATCTTTTTCTAATTCTATGTGCTCTTCCTTGAGGTGCAGCTTGAATTCTTTTCAACATTCCTGCAGGAGAAACTTCAATTGAACGAACAATTAACGTTTCTTCTTCTAATGCTTTATCTTCATTCTTCTGCTCCCAGTTAGCAATTGCTGAACGCAATAGCTTTTCTAAACTCTTAGAAGCATCCTTAGGATGATGTTGCAATATATTTAGAGCTTTATTTACTTCTACTCCTCTTACAAGATCTGCAACTAATCTCATCTTTCTTGGAGCGATCGGAGAATTCTTTAACGATGCTATCGCCGTAGTCTTCTTTTCCGTCTTCAATTGCTCTGCTTTCAATCTCTTTCTAGCGCCCATGTTGGTAACTATTTAAATTCTATCTTTTCTTATCTTTCTTATTACCACCGTGACCACGGAAGTTACGCGTTGGAGCAAATTCCCCCAATTTGTGTCCTACCATATTTTCAGTCACGAAAACAGGAATAAACTTATTCCCATTGTGAACGGCAATTGTCAATCCAACGAAATCTGGAGATATCGTAGAAGCTCTTGACCATGTCTTGATCACTGCTTTCTTTCCAGACTCTTGTGCTTCATCCACTCTCGCCATTAATTTATAATGGATAAATGGTGGTTTCTTTAACGAACGACTCATAACCTATTTTTTTCTTTTCTCAATAATAAACTTATCTGAATATTTCTTCTTAGGACGTGTCTTGTATCCTTTAGCAGGCATACCATTACGAGATCTTGGATGACCTCCTGAGTTACGACCTTCACCACCACCCATAGGGTGATCAACTGGATTCATAACTACACCACGTACTCTAGGACGACGGCCTAACCATCTTGAACGTCCTGCTTTACCCGAAACAACCAAACTGTGTTCTGAATTCGAAACTGAACCAATAGTTGCTAAACACTCGATAAGTACCATTCGTGTTTCACCTGACGGCAATTTAACGATTGCATATTTACCTTCTCTTGCATTTAACTGAGCGTACGTTCCAGCGCCTCTTGCAATTGCTCCACCTTTTCCTGGCTTTAATTCAATGTTATGAATTACAGTACCCAAAGGTATTTCACTTAAGAAAAGTGTATTTCCAACATTAGGAGCTGCTCCTTTTCCTGATACAACTGTATCACCAACTTTCAAACCTTCAGGAGCGATAATGTAACGCTTCTCTCCATCAGCATAATACAAAAGTGCAATACGAGCTGTTCTGTTAGGATCATACTCGATAGCTTTTACCGTTGCAGGAACTTCGTGCTTTTCTCTTTTAAAATCGATAACACGATACTTCTGCTTGTGACCACCACCAATGTAACGCATAGTCATCTTACCAGTATTATTACGTCCACCCGACTTCTTTTTAGAAGCTACGAGTGACTTTTCTGGAGTTGACTTAGTTACCTCAGAGTAATCAGAGATAATTTTGTGTCTTTGCCCTGGAGTTGTAGGCTTTAACTTTCTTAGACTCATTAGTCAATTAAATTAAATGTTATTAAACAAATCAATCGTCTCTCCATCTGCAACAGTAACAATCGCTTTTTTCCAAACTGGGTTACTTTGCTCAACGATACCTTTGTTAGTATACTTAACAGAGGATTTTCCACCGCCATAAGTCATGGTACGTACTTTCTCAATAGAAACTCCGTACATGTTTTCGACAGCCTTTTTTATTTCAATCTTGTTTGCTCTTCTATCCACAACAAAAGTAAAACGGTTATTCATTTCTGAATCCATTGTTGCTTTTTCTGTGATAATTGGCTTTTTTATAATTTGACTCATTATAAATTAGTTTAAGATCTTTTCAATTGATTCAACAGCACTTGAAGCCAAAACTACTTTTCTTGCATTTAATACATCGTACGTATTTAATGAATCTGCAGTAACAACTTTTGCACGTTGAACGTTACGAGATGATAAGTAGATATTATCTTCTTTACTTCCTGTAACTACTAATACTTTTTCGTTCTCTAACTTTAAGTTCGCTAAGATTGACTTGAATTCTGCTGTTTTAGGAGCAGCCATGTTGAAATCTTCAACAATCATCAATGCGTCACTTTGCATTTTAAAAGATAAAGCTGATTTTCTTGCTAAACGCTTAAGTTTGATGTTTAACTTGAAAGAGTAGTTTCTTGGACGAGGTCCAAAAATTCTTCCACCACCTACACGCGTTCCAGACTTGATATTACCAACACGAGCAGTACCAGTTCCTTTTTGCTTTTTAATCTTTTTTGTAGAACCTGCAATCTCAGATCTCTCTTTTGCTTTATGCGTACCTTGACGTTGATTAGCGAGATATTGCTTAACGTCTAAGTAAATTGCGTGGTTATTTGGCTCAATTCCGAAAATTGAGTCTGAAAGCGTTACTTTCTTAGAAGTAGCTTTACCTTTTGCATCTAATACTTTTACTTCCATTATTTCTCAATTATTACAGTTGAACCTTTAGCTCCAGGAATTGATCCTTTCACTACGATTAAATTCTTGTCTGTTAAAACCTTCAACACTTGTAGGTTTTCGATAGTAACTGTCTTGTTACCCATCTGTCCAGCCATACGCATCCCTTTGAATACTCTAGCAGGATAAGATGCAGCACCGATAGAACCAGGAGCTCTTAATCTGTTATGCTGACCGTGAGTTGACTGTCCAACCCCTCCAAATCCATGTCTTTTAACAACCCCTTGGAAACCTTTTCCTTTAGAGGTTCCAGAAACACTTACAAATTCTCCTTCTGAGAATAATTCAGCATTTACTGTGTCGCCAAGGTTTAAACCGTCCATACCAGCAAACTCAGCTAACTTACTTTTAGCTGTAGTTTTCGCTTTCTTAAAATGTCCCTTTAAAGCTGCAGGAGTATTTTTCTCCTTTGCTTCTCCGAAACCTAATTGAACAGCTTCGTACCCGTCACGATCTTGTGTCTTTAACTGAGTTACGACACAAGGACCAGCTTCTATCACTGTGCATGGTGTTGCCTTACCCTCGGCACTGTAGACGCTAGTCATTCCGACTTTTCTTCCTATTAATCCAGGCATTCTTTATTTATTACTAATTAAACTTTAATTTCTACGTCTACCCCACTTGGTAACTCTAATCTCATAAGCGCATCAACAGTTTTCGAAGAAGAACTGTATATGTCTAACAATCTCTTGTAAGAACATAATTCGAATTGCTCACGTGCTTTTTTGTTTACGTGTGGAGACTTTAATACTGTGTAAATTCTTTTGTGTGTTGGTAATGGAATTGGTCCAGAAACAACCGCACCTGTAGTCTTTACAGTCTTTACGATTTTCTCAGCAGATTTATCTACTAAGTTGTGATCGTATGATTTTAATTTGATTCTAATTTTTTGACTCATCTTACTTTAAAATTAAGCAGTTGCACCTTTTACTTTCTTGATTACTTCGTCAGCAACGTTTCTTGGAGCGTCTGCATAGTGAGAAAACTCCATTGTAGAACTTGCACGACCAGAAGAAATTGTTCTTAATGTTGTAACATAACCGAACATTTCAGACAATGGAACATCAGCCTTTACAACTTTAGCTCCAGCTCTATCGTCCATTCCTTTCATCATACCTCTACGACGGTTCAGGTCAGCCACAATATCACCCATATTTTCTTCTGGGGTAACTACTTCTAATTTCATGATTGGCTCAAGAAGAACTGGATTACACTTTGGTAATGCGTGTCTGTAAGCCATCTTGGCTGCAACTTCGAAAGACAATGCATCTGAATCGACTGCGTGGAAAGATCCATCATTCAACTCAACCTTTAAGCTATCCATTGGATATCCAGCAAGCACACCATTTTTCATTGCTTCTTTGAATCCTTTTTCTACTGAAGGTACAAATTCTCTTGGAACGTTACCACCTTTAATATTATTTACGAACTCTAAACCAAGTTTTTCTTCATCTGGTTGAGCAGAAATATTCACAACAATATCTGCGAATTTACCTCTACCACCAGACTGTTTCTTGTATGTTTCTCTATGATCTGTAGATCCAGAAATCTTTTCTTTATAAGAAACCTGAGGAGCACCTTCGTTTACCTCAACTTTAAACTCACGTTTCAAACGATCAATCAAAACTTCTAAGTGAAGCTCACCCATTCCTGAGATAACTGTTTGACCAGAATCTTCGTCTGTATGAATTTGGAAAGTTGGATCTTCTTCTGATAATTTTGAAAGTCCAACACCCATTTTATCCATATCTGCTTGAGTTTTTGGCTCAATAGCAATACCGATTACTGGATCTGGGAAATCCATTGATTCTAATACAATGTGGTTTTTCTCACCGCATAATGTATCACCTGTTCTAATATCCTTAAACCCAACACAAGCTCCAATATCACCTGCTTCAAGTAAATCAATTGGATTTTGTTTGTTAGAGTGCATTTGGAACAAACGAGAAATTCTCTCTTTTTTGTTAGTTCTTGTGTTATACACATAAGAACCTGCTGGAATAGTTCCAGAGTAAGCTCTGACAAAGCACAAACGTCCAACAAATGGGTCTGTTGCGATTTTAAACGCTAATGCAGCTAAAGGCTCGTCATTTGATGGCTCTCTGCTTGTTTCTTCTTCTGTATCTGGATCAGTTCCTACGACAGCTCCCTTATCTAAAGGCGATGGTAAGAATGCCATAACCGCATCTAAAACGGTTTGCACTCCTTTATTCTTAAAAGCAGAACCACACATCATTGGCTGTATTGACATATTACACGTTGCAACGCGTATAGCCTTCATCACCTCTTCTGTTGTAATTGATTCTGGATCTTCAAAGAACTTTTCCATTAAAGCGTCGTCAGATTCAGCTACTGCTTCAATTAACTTATCTCTCCACTCTTGTGCTTCATCTACTAGATCTGCCGGAATGTCAAACTCTTCGTAAGTCATCCCCATATCTTCTTCATTCCAAGAGATACCTTTCATTGTAATTAAATCTACAACTCCAGCAAAATCATCTTCAGCACCGATTGGAATCTGCAATGGAATAGGGTTTCCACCTAATCGCTCCTTTACTTCATTGTAACACTTAAAAAAATCTGCACCAGCTCGGTCCATTTTGTTTACAAAACAAATTCTTGGAACTTTGTACTTATCCGCTTGTCTCCAAACTGTCTCAGATTGTGGTTCAACACCAGAAGCTGCACAAATTAATGCAACTGCGCCATCCAAAACTCTTAAAGAACGCTCAACTTCAACTGTAAAATCAACGTGACCAGGAGTATCAATAATATTAATCTTATACTCTTTAGTATCGTCTATCGCCTGTCCTTGAACAGTAGGGTATTTCCAGAAACAAGTAGTTGCAGCAGAAGTAATTGTAATCCCTCTCTCCTGCTCTTGCTCCATCCAATCCATCGTAGCAGCACCATCGTGTACTTCTCCAATTTTATGGCTTATTCCTGTATAATATAGAATACGCTCTGTAGTTGTTGTTTTACCAGCATCTACATGGGCCATAATTCCAATATTACGTGTGTATGTAAGATCTCTTTTTGCCATGACTTTTTAATATCTAAAATGTGAGAACGCTTTATTCGCCTCAGCCATTCTTAATGTATCTTCTTTTTTCTTGAAAGCAGCTCCTTCTTCTTTCGATGCAGCTACAATTTCATTTGCTAGACGCTGTGCCATTGTTTTTTCGTTTCTCTTTCTAGAGTAACCAATCAACCATTTCATAGCTAAAGATTGCTTTCTTCCTTCTCTTACAGGAGTTGGAATTTGGAATGTAGCACCACCAACACGGCGACTTCTAACTTCGACTGCAGGAGTTACATTTTCCAATGCTTTTTTCCATACATCTAAACCGTCTACATCCTCAACTTTTGAATCAACCAATTCGATTGCGTCGTAAAATATTCTAAATGCTAAACTTTTCTTACCGTCTAACATCATATTATTCACAAATTTAGTAACGGTAACGTCATTAAATTTTGGATCTGGAAGGATCTGAATTTTTTTGGCTTTTCTTCTTCTCATTTCTTAAAAGCTTTAAAATTATTTCTTAGGTCTCTTAGTACCATACTTAGAACGACGTTGAGTTCTTCCCTCAACTCCAGCAGTATCTTCTGCTCCTCTCACGATGTGGTAACGCACACCAGGAAGATCTTTAACTCTTCCTCCACGCACTAACACCATAGAGTGTTCTTGTAAATTGTGACCCTCACCTCCGATGTAAGCATTCACTTCTTTTCCATTTGTCAATCGCACTCTGGCAACCTTACGCATTGCTGAGTTTGGTTTCTTAGGTGTAGTGGTGTACACACGCACACATACTCCTTTACGCTGCGGACAAGAATCAAGTGCTGCTGACTTGCTCTTCTTAACCGGCGCTGTTCTACCCTTGCGAACTAATTGTTGAATAGTTGGCATATTTATTTTTAATTATTTACAATATATTATTACCCCCAAACACACTTTGAGGGGTGCAAATGTATACATTTTATTTTAGAATGCAACAAATATTTAATTAAAGTTCCTGATTTTTAACATCCTGTTGTTGAAACAAAAAAATAACAGACACATATATATCTAAAAACAGCAAAGCCATGAATGAAATCATGGCTTTGATTTATTTTTCTATTGAAAAATAATAAATTAGTTTATAAACTCAATTATCGTGAAATTACAACCTTCTCTGTCTCTTGGAAATTTCCGTTTCCTATTCTAACAAAATACACTCCTGAGTTTACAACTCCTAAATTTAGCGTCTCTGAACAAACACCAGCAATTGGTTTAACATTTAGTTTTTGTGAAACCACCTGTCCATTCATTGCAATTAACTGAATCAAGATAGGCTCATCATTATTCACACCGCTTACGTTTACATTTAAAGCGTCTCCGTTTACAAAAGCATTTAGTTCTAGCTCATCGTAGTATGCATCTTCTTCTACACCAACTACCTGATCGAGGTTGAAAGAAAAAATGCGGGTTCTTCTAGATCCGTTTGTACCGAGATATTCTCCCGTATACCAGAATGTTTCACCATCAGGATCCAAGGATATATGAGCATAGTCGCCATATCTATCTATCCCAACCTGCGAACCACTTCCTTCTATTGCGCTCTCTTCTTGAAAACCCATTGTTCCCAAATCATTCCACCTTAATCTTCCTGTATAACGTATACCAGGAAAGATATTACTATTTGCATTACACACGGAATAAGCCATTCCAATATGACCATGCTTATCCATAGCAATAGAACTCATCCATCTACTTGTATTATCTGGTGCAAACGTCGACTGTTGATGAACGGACCAAACTCCATCATTATTATCTCTTAACTCGTACCAGCGCACTGCTGCTCTATTCCCACCTAGGTCTACCGCATGAGATAACATAATTGAGTTATGATTAACCCACCTTGTGTGCTGCGCCCTGTACATTAGAACTCCTTGAATAGCATCTATTCTTTGACTTGTACCAGGCTGAGCTATATTTGCAAAACCTCCAGTAAATACAGCATCAAAAGAAGCTACTGGTAATTGCTGAGAGGAAACTACTTGTGTATTGTTTGGTGTATCCCAATCTGTAGTCATTTCGTAAATTTCTATTTGGTCTTGAGACACGCCGTTAAACGCATTATCTTCCAAGTTGAAAAAGTAACATGGAGTTCCATCTGGAGGCAAATCTCCGTCTGCATCAGCAGGTAACGGACTTCTAAAACCTCCTGTGTTTAAACTAGGTAAGCTCAATGAAATCATCTGAGCTGTAGGATCTCCTGCGATCATTTTTTCTCTCTCAAACACTACCGCAGTATGTGTAGAATTAGAAGTCATATAGTATCCATCCCACCAAATAGAGTATTTCGGATAATCGGGAAACTGTGAAAGATTGTAACTGTAAGCATAATATTCTCCTGTTGGATCTGGTGTCTGAGAAATCGCAATCATTATACCATTTGGAGAGTTACTAAATTGAGAAATAAACCAGCGTTCAGCATGACGATCATACATAACAATAGGATCTCCTAAATTTGAACTTCCTGGCCAAAGACTATTTAGACTAAAAGAAAACGTTTCTGGAGAACCTGTTTTGTCATAAACCCTGTATACTGTATTTACCGCTTGAACGTAATGATCTGGGCCGGCTGCACCTGAAGGATCTGGCGGAAAACCGCTACCATTTAATCCATTGAAATTAACGAGAGGAGGGTTCAGTTGCTTTCCGACCGACTTTCCTTGTAATGCACCATCAGGCTGTATCTGCGTTTGCGCTTCTAAATAACCATCTCGCTCAAAATTATTTCTAATTTCTTTGGAATAAGCATCTGGATTGGTTACATCATCTACCGCTGGCAGGTTTTTAAACTCAATTGTTTTGGCGAAAGTTGAAGGTGAAATAGTGATTACTTTTTGACCCAACGGGTTTACTGACTTAACAGTATTTTCTGAACTAATTTGTATCTCTTGGGAAAAACCGAAGAACGTTAAACCACAAATTGCTGTGGCAAATCTAACTTTTATCATATAGTTTATTTAAAGGATAACAGAGCGAGAACTCTAATTACAAAACTAACAGAATTATTTAAGACAAGAAAAAGAACTTAAGGTTTACTATTGGAAAGCTAGTTTTAATGACAAAGCAAGGTGCTCTAAATAAACACCTTGCTTGATTAACTACTTAGATAGAAAGTAAGTAAATTCGTTAAAAACTAATTTACATTTTGAACTTTCCATTTCTACAATGGCACAATCTTCAATACCCAATCGACAAAGTTTGCCGTTGTCAAATGAAACATCGTTTGCTTCCTCTAACAGTTTACTGTCAGAAAAAATCCTATAACTACCTTTCCCATTTGAAATTTTAAAATCAATAGTAGTTGGATTACTTTCCTTAATAAATTTCAAAATAGATTCTCCGTTCTCATTTTTTTCAGAATCATTCAGACTGATATCGGTGATCTTCCAGGTGCCGTTTAATTCGTTAGACGAATTTAATTGTTGATAACTAACACATATTAAACAAAATGCTAACAGAATTGACAAAAATCCAATATGTCTCATCTTTGAATATAATTAATCATAACGCCGTAAACATATTTCGCATCGTCAACTGTTGCCGTACCTTGAGAAATAGAAACATTATAAACATATTCATCTATATTGTCATATGGCGCTGTTTCATTGGGAGCTGCTTCACCAGTAAATGTCCAGCTATTTCCATGACAATCAGAAACATCTACGTCAAATGAACTTATACTTGGAGGGAATAATGAGTACGAGATATCTCCAGAAATATGCCATTCACAACCATTTTGATCCGTCACATAAATGTTAACTTCCACCGCTGAAGCCCATGATGCAATTGTTAATCCTACTAATAATAATAAAGTTTTCATATCTATATTTTTTAAAGATTTAAAGCTAAAGTATTGATTAACAATGTCGTTAAAAAATTACCTGCGTTTTTTAACAAAAAAAAAAAAAACTGTTAAATGAATTCTATCTAATAATCTTTAAAAATGTCTTGAACATAATATTTAAGTCATTAGAAATTGTAGGATTCTTTAAATACTCTTTATTCATCTCAATTTTAGCGGGCATTATTTCTTTTATGTAGGTTTGACGAGGATTATCACTTTCGCCCAAGAGCTTATTTTCATCGAAAAATTCTAAACTAGCGATATCTGTAATTCCAGGTTTGACCTGTAAAATTTCTCTTTGCGATTGATTATAAAGTCTCACATACTCTTCAACCTCTGGTCTTGGCCCAACAACACTCATGTCGCCTTTGAGAACATTAATAAATTGAGGAAACTCGTCTAGTTTAAATTTTCTTATAAAATATCCAGATTTTGTAATTCTGCTATCGCGCATACCGATAGTAAGCCTACCCTCTCTATCCGCATTTTTTTTCATTGATCTAAACTTAATAAGCTGAAATGGTTTACCTTTTAAACCAATTCTCTCTTGGTAGTAAAACACCCTTCCTCTACTTTCAAGTAGAATCCAAACTGCAAGTATGCAGCCAACTGGTAGAAAGAAAAACAGAATTAGACTTGAAAAAAATATGTCGAAAACTCTTTTCATACTACGAAATAACTGCTTCTACAGAATTAAGTACTGCGTTGATCACTTGCTTTTGTTGATCTTCTGTTAAATCATAATAAACAGGTAAAGTAATCTCTGAAGCATACATTTTATATGCCTGCGGATAATCTGTCATAACATATCCTCTTTTCCTGTACGCTGTTAATAAAGGTAAGGGTTGAAAATGTACATTAACTGAAACGTCATAATCAAAGATATTTTGAATAATTTGGTCTCTCTGCTCTTCTGTTATATTATCTATCCTTAAGAGATACAGGTGGTATGAGCTTTCTTTGTTTTCTGTTTTATATTGCGGTAAAATTGCCCATGACTTATCTTTAAACGCGTTATTGTAGGTTTCAAAAATTGAAGCTCTTTTATCTAAATTACCTTGATATCTTTCGAGCTCAATTAAACCTATTGCAGCTTGAATATCTGTCATGTTACACTTGTAGCCTGGCTCTTCTACATCGTATTTCCAGTTTCCTTTTTGTGTTTTAGCCAAGGCATCTTTAGACTGACCGTGTAAAATTAAAGAACAAAAATGTTTGTATATTGCTTCGTGATCAAAATTATCGGGTAAATTGAATGTCAATGCACCACCTTCTGCGGTAGTAAGATTTTTTACCGCATGAAAAGAAAAAGCACTAATATCTGCGATCGCTCCAGACATTACTCCTTTATACTTGGCTCCAAATGAGTGTGCTGCATCTGACAAGATTAATATCCTGCCCAATTCTTCTTGCAATTTGTTTGCCGGAGTAAACATGTGCTTTATTGCATTTCCGTTAACCACCGAAAATAGTTCGTCAAAATCACACGGTAAACCAGAGATATCTACACCCATAATGGCCTTAGTTCTCGGTGTAATTGCTTCTTTAACTTTTTGAATATTTAGATTAAAATCATGTTCATTTATGTCTACCATAACAACCTTTGCACCAGTATGTACAATGATATTTGCGGAAGCGCAATACGTGTAGCACGGAATAATTACCTCATCTCCCGGACCGATTCCCCACCACCTTAAGACTACTTCCATACCCATTGTCCAAGAACTTACACAAACAGTAGATTTAGCTCCTGTGTATGCTGTAATTTCTTGCTCAAATTTTTTAGTACGTGGACCCGTAGTTATCCAACCACTGCGCAGTGCTTCAGATACCTCATTTATTACTTTTTCATCTATTCTGGGTGGAGAAAATGGAATCATTTTATCTAATTTTATACAAATATATACGAAACAAAATGATGCGAATAATTTATTAGATTTTTAATTTTAATATCTTTGGAACAATGAAAAGACTCACCATTGCCATTGACGGTTACTCCTCTTGCGGAAAAAGTACTTTAGCAAAAGCAATTGCCAAAGAAATGAACTATGTTTTTATTGATTCTGGCGCAATGTATAGAGGAGTTGCTTTATTTGCTCTACAAAATGGATGGACAAACAATGGCGAGGTGCAGAATCAAGATATTATTTCTAATCTGAATAAAATCGATATTCATTTTGAATTAAACTTAGAAAACAATAAACCTGAGTTAATTTTAAATGGTAAGAACGTTGAACAACAAATAAGAACGCTAGAAGTATCAAACGTTGTATCTGAAGTTGCTCGAATTAAAGAGGTTAGACATAAAATGGTTGATTTACAGCGCTCTTTAGGAGAAAAAGGAGGTGTGGTAATGGATGGGCGAGATATTGGAAGTGTTGTTTTCCCAAAGGCCGAACTAAAACTATTTGTTACTGCAGAACCAAAAGTAAGAGCCGAAAGACGATTTAGAGAATTAACTGAACTCGGAGACAAAATTACGATAGACGAAGTAGCTGCTAACCTGCAACTGAGAGATGAAATTGATACAACCAGAAAAGAGAGTCCGCTAATAAAAACACACGACGCCATTGTATTAGACAACACAGAACTTGACAAAGAAGAGCAGCTGGATCTTGTAATGCGGTGGATAGGCAGAATACAAACGGGAGTACTGCGTAGAACTAGTTTAAATTCTTAACGACTCAACGGCCTCGAGACCAGAAGTTACTGCCTCAAAAAATAAAGGCAATTTTCCTGTATCACACCCGGCATATGTGAAGTTTTTTAAAGGTCTACCTGTATTCCAATCTTGTTTTAAATAACCAGGTTTTGGAACAGGCATAGCATGTCCTAATAAATTAACACTTACCATTTTGATCTTAGATCGTATCTGGTGACCTAAGCTTTTTTCTACATAATCCAGTGTTTTCTTAATACACTTTTTGGGATTTTCTTCAATATCCTCAAGTAAACTCCTGTCTTTTGAATCGAAACAATAATACGCCGTAAACACATCAAACTCGTCTACAAAATCGAATTGAGCCCTACTATCTGAAAATCCTAAAAAAGTTTCATCTTCGGTAATCATATCGTTTTGCCAAAAACCATTTCTGTCTTTCAATTTTTCGACAACAATATTAATTGAAACCCAAGCCGAGTAATCAGGAATCATTTCCTGTCTATCTGCTTGAGGACAGATATATTTCAACGCATGTTTATTTCCAGCGTAGATTACTTTATTACACGTAACTTCTTTGATACTTTTATTCAGAAGATCTACAATTTGTGCTTTAAAAAACGCTCCTTCTTTTTGAATTGAATGACAAAGATGATTGAGCTGAATGTTTGAATAATTTGTATTCGCCAACATTTTCTGAACAAAATACTGATTACCTTCTGGAGGAGAAATAAGCTCTAACTCCTTATTGTAATCTCTACACATATAATAGTGTATACCAGATAGAGCCGAAATCTCAGAGCACGGAGCTCCCCAATCATCGCGCATTTGATAATCTAAGGCTTTATAAAACTCAGCTGAAAATTGACTTTGCTTTTCTAACCAACTACGAAAAGTTATTTCATTCAAGTAATCAAAACGAACATCAATGTTAGTTGTTGGCATAACCATTTCGTTTTTAAATGGACGAAGTAAACGTTCAAACATTGGCAATTCGCTCATTCCAGCTATCGGATCATTAACACGCGCTCCAAACCGTAAACAAGTACTTTCATTCTCTGGATTTATTAAAAACTCGCTATCCTTGTAATGGTACTGTTTGTTAAACTCATCAAAAACAATAATGTTAGACGCAACTAGAAAATCTAGTGTCGACTTCCCATAATTACTTGGATAAATAATATCGTAATGCGCTCCCCTGGCAAATCGAGCAGAATTAAAATTACCTCCACCGGCCGTACCTCCAACATAACCATTAAGATCAAACAATGCTGTATTTTCTTTATTTAGTTTGCTATAAGCTGCAATACCAGAAACACCTGCTCCAATTATAATGGTATCGTAAGTTTCTTTACTTTTTGGATACGTTGCCAATTTTTCTCGTGACATGTGTCCAGACAACCGGTTGCTATCTATCTTAATAGAATAGTTAGATTTAGTCAAGTCTGCAAGACATCCATTGAAAAGCAGCGGAACGCTTCCTAATCCGGCAATTCTAATAAATGTCTTCCTATCCATATCACAAATATGTAGCGTATTTTACACAAATCATCGAATTACTAACGATTAATTGGTTAAAGTTTTAAAAAACAACTTTAATGGCATATGAATTGAATGTTAATTTTACATTTATTCAATAATAAATAAATTATGCGCACTTTACTTTTCATCTCACTCTTCTGTCAATTTTCTTGCTTTGCTACTTTAAGCGACAGCATTACAAAATCTTGGAAAAAAGATTTAATTCAAACTCATAAAGATTCTACTCAATTACTTTTCGTGAGTTCATCCGCGCTATACGACCAAGGTTGGGATACACTTGCTCACCCAAATTTCTGGAGAAAAATAATGGTTCTTTCGCCAGACTCATGTCTTATAAACATAGGCAAAACTCGCGAAATAATTACTCAACTATCCTTAAATGATTGGAATCGATACAGTGATGATGAGAAGGATACATACAGAGATTCTATCCGAAACGCAAAGGGTCTTGACAAAGAAGAAAAAGTGTATATGACAACTGGGAAAAGTGATTTTTACAAGTTCAACAAAGTTTTTCATAGTTTATCCAGAGGTGTAGCAGTGTTTGATTCTCTTAACATAGACCCTTGGTATGCACAGGCTATCTTATTAATTGAGAGTCCGGGAAAGTTAGCTAAATCAAACGTTGGAGCTTATGGTGCCTTTCAGTTAATGAAAGGAGTTGCTCGGAGTCATGGTTTGCGCGTAGACAAATATGTTGATGAGAGGAAAGACTTTGTTAAATCCGCATATGGTGCATCTCATCTTTTATCTACTACTTGTATTCCACAAGCTAAGCGGATTTTAAATTCACAAAATATCACATTTAACGAAAACGAACTTTGGTTTCGATTATTTGTACTACATATTTATCATGCCGGAGCAGGTAATGTAGAAGCTGTGGTTAAAAAAATAAACCCTGATAAAGGTGGTAGAGAATTAATTGAAAATATGTGGATAAACTCAGCAGGAAATTTCAAAAACAGTTCTCAAAACTACAGTCAACTCGCACTAGCTAGTCTTTTAATATTAGATGAAATGTTGGTTACACTTCAATCCTAATTTTAATTAAAAATAAAGCTGTAAGTTTCTTCTCAATACAATTGTGAAAGAAAACACTATTTTTATTCAACTATACTGAACCAATGTTTCTATTTTTGTTTTTATGGATTATTTAAGCGGATTAAATGAAAATCAACGTGCACCTGTAGAGCACATCGAAGGACCAATTATGGTAATTGCCGGAGCTGGATCTGGTAAAACGCGTGTGCTTACCTATAGAATTGCGCACATGATTAATTCTGGAATTGATCCGTTTAATATACTAGCGCTTACTTTTACCAACAAGGCTGCTAGCGAAATGAAGCAACGTATCTCTACAATTGTTGGTGATGGTGAAGCCAAAAACATAGCCATGGGAACTTTCCACTCTGTGTTTGCCAAATTATTGCGTTATAATTCTGAACGTTTAGGATATCCAAGCAATTTTACAATTTACGATACACAGGATTCGCGCAGCTTAATTAAAACAATTATTAAGGAGCTTAAGTTGGACGATAAAGAATATAAACCAGCTTCTGTTCACGGTAGAATATCAAGTGCGAAAAACAACCTTATTTCTCCAGAAGAATATGCAAATAATGCAGAAATTGTTGGCGAAGATCGCATGAGTAGGCGTCCACTTATTTATCAAATCTATAAAATCTACATGCAGCGTTGCTTTAAGGCCGGTGCTATGGATTTTGATGATTTACTTTATCAAACAAATGTTTTATTAAGAGATTTTCCAGAAGTTTTACATTACTATCAACAAAAATTTAAGTTTGTTTTGGTTGATGAGTATCAAGATACAAACTACTCACAGTATCTGATTGTTAAGAAAATCGCAGCAGTCTATGAAAATATTTGTGTTGTTGGTGATGATGCGCAATCTATCTACTCGTTTAGAGGTGCTAACATTCAAAATATCCTTAATTTCAAAAAAAACTATCCTGATTATCAACTCTACAAGCTAGAACAAAACTACAGAAGTACCAAAAATATTGTAGAAGCTGCTAATAGTGTAATTGCAAAAAATCAAGACCAAATTAAGAAAGATGTTTGGACAGAAAACGACAAAGGTGCACACATAAAAGTTGTTAAATGCCTTACCGATAACGAAGAAGGAAGAGTTATTACAAATAAAATCTTTGACGTAAAACAAAGTACTGGAGCAGAATATTCTGACTTTGCAATACTTTATAGAACGAATGCACAATCAAGGTCTTTTGAAGAGAGTCTTCGAAAATTGAACATGCCTTATAAAATTTATGGTGGACTATCTTTCTACCAAAGAAAAGAAATTAAAGATTTAATCGCTTACTTTAGATTAACTGCAAACCCAAATGACGAAGAAGCGCTTAAACGCGTTATTAATTATCCGAAAAGAGGAATTGGAAACACCACTATGGAGAAAATAATCATTGCTGCCCAGCAGTATGATGTTTCTTTATTTGATATTATGTCTGACTTTGTACGGTATCCTGTTTCTATTGGTAGCGCTGCCCAGAAAAAAATAATCGACTTTGTGACTATGGTTAAAAGTTTTGGTGCTGATTTAGACCGTGTGCCCGCTTTTGACCTTGCCCAAAGAATTGCTACTTCTGCAGGAATTTTAAAAAACCTACACGATGATAAGACGCCAGAAGGAGTTGCACGATACGAAAATATACAAGAACTATTAGCGGGTGTGAAAGAATTTTCAATTTCTAACAGAGATGCAGAAAACAACTCTTTAAGTGATTTTCTAATAGACGTTGCCCTACTAACGGATGCAGACAAAGACAACGAAGACGATAAAAACAAGATTACTTTAATGACCATCCATGCGTCAAAAGGATTGGAGTTTCCACACGTCTTTATTGTTGGATTAGAGGAAAATCTTTTTCCCTCTCAACTTTCTATCAACTCAAGAACAGAGCTTGAGGAAGAAAGAAGGTTGTTTTACGTAGCTGTAACAAGAGCTGAAAAAACGTGTACGTTAAGTCATGTTCAAAGCAGATTTAGATTTGGACAAATAATCTCTTCTGAACCGAGTAGATTTATAGATGAAATAGACGAACAGTTTGTAGAACACGAAAATGCGTATTCTGATAAAGCTACTGCCGGAAGATCTTTAAATTCTGACCGTAAATTTAGAGGTGGATTAAATGCACCTGGACCTAGAACAAATGGTTTTTCTACCCGAAATTTAAAGAAAATTGATTCTACGCCAAACACAGGAGGCGGTACAACAGAAACACTGAAAGTAGGGTACAACGTGGTACATGAAAGGTTTGGAAAAGGAAAAGTTACTGGATTAGAGGGCGCTGCTCCCAACCAAAAAGCAACAGTTTTCTTTCCAAGGGTTGGGCAAAAAACACTGATTTTGAAGTTTGCAAAATTGACTATTTCCGAAGATTAAGGGAAACAGGAGTTCCACTATTTTTTCCACTTACTCAAGTTGGTTGTTAGAGTGAGCATATTATTAAAACCAGCTTGAGAAATTATTGAAAGTCCGTAATCCAAAGAAAACCGTTGAAAGTAAAAACCAGCACCGAAAGACAATCCGGCAGCTCCTGGTCTAGACTCTAGTCGCATTTCTCTTCTGCGTTGGTAATCAAAAGCAGTACGAACATGCAGTTTATCGCCCAACAAGGCTTCTACTTGAAAAGTAAAGTGACGTGCTAACTTCTCTCCAAAACCTGCTGTTTCAGGCTCTAACAATTCCTGAGTTAGCGGATCTATGGTTACTTCTTGGTTCGGATCATCATAAGATAAATCCCACCTATTTAAATCATGTGCTAAAAGAGAAAATCGAAAAGGCGCATGCTCTAACTTATGTGATATACCCACTTGAAAATCTGCTCTTAAAGATTCTCTGTTCCCTTTTGTGTATCCTTTAAATTGGAAGCCAACATTCTTGATTAAGGCCGTAAACAAAGTTCTATTATCGTTACCTAATAAAATTGTTCCAGCTAAATCTAAACCGATTGCTAAAGACGAAAAAGACTCTAATTGCGAATAAATGAAATTAAAATTTCCACCAACAGAAACCTTCGGGTTAAGTTGCTTTCCGTATCCCATTCCTAATGCGAAATCTCCCGCGCTAAATTCGCCTTGTTCCACGCCTGTTTCGTCTCTTCGTACCATATTTCCGTATGAAACGTATCTAAGATGTCCAGAAAAAGTACCTACTTGATCAACGTGTCGGCCATACGCTACCATACCATAATTAATACCTCCCGCAAGCAATGCTTGATTTATGCCAAGAGAATTATCCATGTCTTTATTTAGCAAAGATGGATTACATACTCCTAGATTCACATCCTTATCTTTTACTGTTATAAAATCTGTGCCAAGGGCGTTTGACCTCGCGTTAAATCCAAGATCTAGAAAAGAAAAAACGGTTTCTCCACCTGTTTGAGCGTGAGCAACAGTAACAAGTAGAAAACAAGAAATAATCAGTATGATTTTCATAATTTGATGCAAGAACGAGTAAAAGTATTAAAAATTGTTTTCAATTTGCTTTTTTACTCTTGGTCCAAGTTCAATAACTTCCATATTCTGGGGCTTTCCATTCGATAATTCAAATCTTAACAGCGTTTTAACCGAATGAAATCCCTTATAACCACAAGCACCTGGATTCAACCAAAGCATATTATTCTGTTTATCCATTTTCACAAGTAGAATATGACTATGACCACAAACCAATACATCTGGCGATCCATTTTCATTTAATTCTTTAAAGAGAGGTTTAGAATATTTGTAGGGTTTCCCGGCGATATGCGTAATAAGTACTTCCACACCTTCGAGCTTAAATCGGTTAAACTCTGGAACTTCTTGTCTAATTTCATGTCCATCAATATTTCCATACACTGCTCTAATAGGCTTAAAAGCTTTTAACCTATCAATTACCTCAACATCTCCAATATCTCCCGCGTGCCAAATCTCATCAACATCTTTAAAGTGATGAAATATTTTTTCATCTACATCACCGTGAGTATCCGATAGCAGTCCGATTTTCTTCATAAACACAAAGATTGGAAAACAATCTATCGTTTAGAAATTTTATTGTGTGTAATTGTTCTTTGCCTAGAACACTTATGCCTTCCAACTTCAAAACCTCTTGTTTTGGCGTGTTTAGTTGACCTACCTTGCACTCTTTTTCTCCAGAGCCTCCAGCTGCTCAACTTCATTTCTTCTCTCATTAACCGAATAACATCTTTCTCTGGAACGCCAAATTGAAAAGCTATCGCGTCAAAGGTTGTTCTATCTTCCCAAGCCATTTCAATAATCCTATTTACGGCCCTTTCATCTAAATTGTACTCTTTTTTTACACTCATCTATTTAATCTGTACTAATAAAACACGCGTGATTAAAAACTGTTTAGATTCACAAGATGTTTTATTTTTAACACTTTGTTAATCGAATGCTTTTTGCGTTTATTTTTGCCTAAAAAATATTGGCGATGCACTACATAGATCCATTTTATAGATACGACTTAACGTTATTAGAACGTACAATTTCTGTTGCCCAACGCGAAGCTAAAATGAATAATATAGAACTATTCTATGCAATTAAAGCAAATCACGAACCAGAAATTCTTGAAAAAGTACGGGCTTTTAACCTAGGGATAGACGCAGTATCTGGAGAAGAAATTAAGCACAGCTTAAACCACGGATTTAAACCTGAACAGATTGTTTTTGCCGGATCTGGTAAAACCTATAAAGAAATTGAATATGCTCTATTCGAAAACATTAGAATTATACATTGTGAATCGGTTGAAGAATTTTATTTAATTCAGAATTTGAGAAAAAAACTTAATTCTACAACACAAGTTGCGTTGCGCCTTAATCCAGATTTTAAAGTAGATACATTTGATAAAATTTCAACGGGAGAGAATACACATAAATTTGGAGTAACAGAAGCTGAGGCTGTTAAATTAATTTCTGAATACGGTAACGAAATAATCGGATTCCATGTACATGTAGGTTCACAAATTGAAAATCTAGAATATTTTAAATCACTTTCTAAACATATAGCGAATCTACTTGATCGGTTCACCAATTATCATCCAGCCTATCTCAATTTGGGAGGTGGTTTAGGCATAAATTATAAAGAGCCAAAAAAATTTCCGGTTCCAGATTTTAAAGGTTGGATGTCTGCCATACGAACATATTTAACAGAAAGTAAGTTTCCAACTCTAGCATTAGAGCCTGGCAGAAGTCTAGTAGGTCAATGCGGAAAATTAATAGCGCAAGTGCAATACATTAAAGAACGAAACAACTGTAAAATTGCCTTACTCAACGCGGGTATGTCTGCTTTAGTCAGACCAATGCTTTACGGAGCGTATCATAAGGTTACAACACTTAATGCTTCTTTTGAATTTGACACCTATAAAATTGCGGGTCCATCTTGTGAGAGTACAGATGTTTTTCATGAAAACTATACGATTGAAAAACTTTTCGTTGGAGACATTGTTGAAATACATAGCACAGGCGCATACGGTTCAAGTATGCAGTTAAACTGTAATTTAAAACAAGCCATCGCCAAAAAAATTATTACACAAAGTACCCAAACGATAATAAAATGTACCCATGAAAAAGCAGCATCTTCCAGAAAAAAAGTGCCAAACTTGCGGACTTCCATTTAGTTGGAGAAAAAAATGGGAGAAAAACTGGGAAGAAGTGAAATACTGCAGTGAACGATGCAGAAGAAACAAGAAAAAGCCTACATAACAGCTTTGTAGAACTCTAGGAATTTAAATTAATTCGGCTACTTTTGCCAAAAAAAACAACGTTTTGAGTTTACTGCTGTTGTGCATATACTTCTTTAGCATCTTATATTTCTTTTACCGCCAAGGAAAGAAACTAGAGCATACTACTTCAACTCTTTTACCAGCTCTTTTTGTTATAAAATTTGGTGCAGGACTCTTTTTTTTATATGTCTACACCTACATTTACGGAGGAGGAGAACTCACAGCTGATGCCGGCGCTTTTTTCCGTGAAAGTAAAATTCTACATGGCGTTTTTGAAAAATCACCGAGTGACTATTTCAGGTATATTTTTAACATAGATTTAAGTCCTGAATTCGTAGACAAACACCTACGTCTAACCCAACATTGGAATGGTACTCAAAAACCCTTTTTTAACGACTCTCAAAACGTACTGCGTGTAAATTCCTTGTTACTTTTTTTATCAAAAGGTCAGGTTATTACACACATCCTCTTCATGTGCGCGTTTTCTTTTTGGGGCGTTTTTGAATGTTTCAAATGGGTAAAACAATACAGTAAAATAAAAGAAAAATATGTATTAATGCTTTTACTTTTACTACCAAGTCTTGCCTTCTGGAGCAGTAGTTTTATTAAAGAACCCCTCTTAATTTTAGGTTTTGGACTATTTCTAAATGGTCTTTTTTACAAAAAAAACTCATCCACCGTAAAAATTATAAAATTACTTATTGGATCCTTACTTGTTTTGAGTTTTAAGCCTTATGTATTCGTATGTTTACTTCCGGTTCTTCTCTTTTTAATGATACAATTCGTATTTAAACAAAAAACCATCATTTTTGGATTGGGAGCAATGGCCTTACTGTTTATTGTTTTATTATCTGTACCGACCACAAGAAATACAATCGTAAATAAAATTTCTAACCAACAGAGAGACTTTATAAACGTAGGTTTAGGTGGGCTACATCTTTTTAGAAACGACACTATTTACTTTTTTGAAGGCGTGGAACGCGGTAAAATGAAACAAGAAGGAAACTTGGTTTACTTGATTAAAGAAACAGAAGGTGCTTTAGTGGTTGACAAACAAAATTATGGAATGGAAACCGTTAAAATTCCGGCAGACCCAGAACCTTGGTTTGTTTTACACCAGTCTGAAGGATCCGCAAGTAGTTTTAACACGACACGAATTAACGGATCTTTTTCCACCCTTATCACAATGGTACCAGAAGTACTTTTAAATGTAATGTTTAGACCTTTTCCAGGCGATAATGGTTCATGGCTTATATATCTTGCTATGACAGAAAACATTGTTTTTGCCTTTCTCTTTTTAGGAGCTTTATTCTGGTTTAGAAGAGCACTTGCACCAACAGAAAGGTCTATAATCGTTGCCCTTTCACTTTTCACGCTGTGTTTGTACCTCATCATTGGATACACAACTCCAGTAACAGGAGCTATTGTGCGATACAAAATCCCCGGAGTTTTAGCATTGATGTGTATATTATGTATATTTTTCGAACCGAAAAAACGAATCACATGAAAACTATTTTTATTTCAGGAGCTACAGCAGGATTTGGACTTGCTACTGCAGAATTATTTGCACAAAAAGGATATGCGCTCATCTTAACAGGAAGAAGAAAAGAACGTTTTGTTGAATTAACAGAAAAGTTAACGCAATTAGGAGCTTCAGAAATATACTGGCTTTGTTTTGATGTGCGATCTGAAAAAGAGACGATCGATGCAATTACTTCATTACCAAAAACGCTCACAAGTAGGTTAGAAATAGTGGTAAACAATGCAGGTTTAGCAGTAGGCAGAGGTCCTATAGACGAAGGGATAAGCGAGGATTGGGATAGAATGATTGATACCAATGTAAAAGGTTTACTTTACGTTTCTAAAGCGTTGATTCCGTTTTTAAAAGCAAACAATAAAGGGCACATTATAAATATTGGAAGTATTGCAGGTAAAGAAGTGTATCCAGGTGGAAATGTATACTGTGCAAGTAAACATGCCGTAGATGCACTAAGTAAAGCAATGCGTATTGATTTGGTACCTTATAATATTAAAGTTACCAATATTGCTCCAGGAGCAGCAGAAACTGAATTCAGTGTAATTCGTTTCAAAGGAGATCAAAAACAAGCACAAAAAGTATACGATGGCTACTCTCCGCTGGTAGCCAAAGATATTGCAGAAACAATTGAATTTGTTACTTCTCGTCCAGCCCACGTAACCATTAACGATTTAACTATTATGCCAACTGCTCAGGCATCGGCTACTGTATTGCACAAGTAAGCTTTTTTAGTCTAACAACTGATACGCTGCCATTTTATTATACAGGGTTTTTCTATCGATTCCCAATATTAACGCGGTTTTACTCTTGTTTTGTCTCGTCTGCTTTAGCACCCTTAAAATAACATCTACCTCTGCTCTTTCAGCAGCTTCTTTAAGATTTAATGTTTCCGTTTCTAAATCCATTTTATTTAAAACCAGGCATTCGGTTATTTCTGTTTGAATATTTTGAGGTTCGAGGATTTGACTTACAGAGTTCAACACTGCACGATAAATAACTATTTTTAATTCTCTTAAATTTCCAGGCCAGAAATGCGCTTTGATTACTTTTTTAGCAGATGAAGTTAATCCTTCAATAGATTTATTAAACTTTCTATTTGCTTCTTTAATAAATATGTCTATGTAGAACAGGAGTCCACCAACATCTAAACGCAAACTAGGAAGCTGGATAGCTGCTTGATTAAGAATGTGAAATAAGTCTTCGTTAAAATGACCCGTCAAAACATGCTGTAAAAGCAGTGTATTGTCTGCCGTAATAATGCGAAAAGGCGTTTCTCCTACCGCATTAGGAAGATTATTTTCCTTAAGAAATTTTAGCACATTTTTTTGGTTATTAATAGAAAGGCTACTAATCTGGTTAAAAAACAATGTTCCTCCATACCTATTTTGCTCCACCACATCAAGAAAAGATTTCCACTCTTCCTCTATTGATAGAATACTGCAATTGATTTGAATAAATGCATCTTTTACTTTTTTAGAATGGCTGTGAATGGTTTTGGCTAATCTACTTTTACCTGTTCCGTCTTCGCCATAAAGCATAACGTTTAAGCTCTTTGGAGCAAAAATTTGTGTTAATTCACGTACATTTTTTGAAGCAGTTGAATCCACAAATCTATATTGTTTCTTTGCTGCTAATGGATTCTTTTCTGCCGTAAAAAACGAAATTGGGGAAGCCATTGTTTCATATACAGTGCGAACAATTTTATCTTCCCCCAACGCTTCGTTTATATACAACCAAATCTCCTTTGGCTCAATTGGATGAAAAGTATAGGTAAACACCCCTTTTTTTACCCATTGTGCTGCTTTTCTAATTTCGTTAAAATAACTTAACAAAATTACAGGAGTGAGTGGAGATCCTTTTATTATTCTTCCTAAAAACTCATTCTCTCTGCTTTCATTGATTCGAATATCTGCAATAATTAAATCAATCTTAGCTTGTAACTCTTTCTTCGCTTCAACCTCATTTTTACTTGCAATAGCCTTAAAACCCATGCGTTCTAAGAAGTGTTTTAGACCTTTAGAAGCCTCTGGCTCTGAACTAATAATTAAAACGGTACTCTGATACATGAAACACTTGCTTAACTTAAAATTAGTATACAAAAATGAAAGATACGGTGTAAAACCTTAATTTGGGTAAAAAACGCTACAATTTTAGCATCCATTTATTTATTATGTTCGTTAACACAAACCTTATTATAACTTTGCCTTATGACTAAAAATGCGCTTGTTCTTTTAGAGGAAGTCTTCGGATATAAAACTTTCCGTCCTCAACAAGAAGAAATTATTCATACGATTCTCAACAAAAAAGATACTGTTGTACTTATGCCTACTGGAGGAGGTAAATCTCTCTGTTTTCAGATACCTGCTTTATTACAGAAAGGAATTACGTTGGTAATTTCTCCTCTCATTTCATTAATGAAAGACCAGGTAGAAGCACTCAAAGCAAATGGCGTAGAAGCAGCTTTTTTGAATAGTACAGTAGATGAACAGGAGCGTAGAAGCATTATCAAACGTTGTCAGACCAATGAGATAAAACTACTCTATCTTTCTCCAGAAACACTAGTAACTGTATTAAATGGCTTTATTTTAGATCTTGACATTAGTATGGTTGCTATAGATGAAGCGCATTGTGTTTCTATGTGGGGACATGATTTTAGACCTGAGTACACACAGCTTTCGTCTTTTAGAAACTCACTTCCTAACGCGACGTTTGTAGCCCTAACAGCTACCGCAGATAAATTAACCCGAAAAGATATTTGCAATCACTTAGGCCTCAAAGAACCTTCAATATTTGTTAGCTCTTTTGACCGTCCAAATTTAAGCTTAACAGTAAGAGGTAATGTTCCGAAAAAAAAGAAGATTGTGGAGATAATCGACTTTATTTCTGAGCGCAGAGACGACAGCGGAATTATCTATTGCCTCAGCAGAAAAGAAACGGAAAGTTGGAGTGAAATTCTAAACGAAAACGGAATCCAAGCAGCACATTACCATGCTGGTTTACCTCCAGAAGAAAGAGCAAAAGTACAAGAGGACTTTATTAACGATACAACTCCTATTATTTGCGCAACCATTGCGTTTGGTATGGGAATAGACAAATCAAATGTACGTTGGATTATACATAACAACTTACCCAAAAATGTAGAAGGTTACTACCAAGAAATCGGACGTGCTGGTAGAGATGGCTTACCCTCTGATACCTTACTCTATTATAACATGAGAGATGTAGTTCTATTGGCTCAATTTGCGCAAGAAAGTACACAGAAAAATGTGCTCATTGAAAAGTTGAATCGCATGAAAGAGTATGCCCAAGCAACTACCTGTAGACGAAAGATACTTTTAGCTTATTTCTCTGAACAACTTGCAGAAAACTGCAACAATTGCGACGTCTGTAAAAATCCACCCGCATCCTTTAACGGAGGTGTTATTGCGCAAAAAGCATTAAGCGCAGCTGCAAGAACCAAAGAAACACTGAGCGCTAGAATCTTGGCTGACCTTTTACGAGGTGCTAAAACAATGGAAATTTTCTCAAGAGAATTAAATAAAATCAAAACCTACGGAGCCGGAAGAGAGTATAGTTTAGATGCATGGAACCATTATCTTACGCAGTGCATAAATATCGGATTATTTGAAGTTGCTTACGACGAAAATATGCACCTAAAAATTACCGCATTTGGAAAAGATATATTATACGGTAAAAAAGAAATCTACCTTACTCAACCTCTTGCTTCAGATACTCCAAAAAAAGTAAAGAAAAGTAGCACAAGCACATTAAGCGAAGATGAAAACTTGTTTAACCAACTAAAACTTTTAAGAAGAAAAATTGCCGTAGAAGACAATGTACCTGCTTACATTGTTTTTAGTGACGCAACTTTACTCGAACTTTCAAAAGAAAAACCAACAACCCAAAATGCATTGTTAGCTATTTCTGGAGTAGGATTAAAAAAAGCTGAAACCTATGGCGAGGAATTTCTAAATGCCATATCTGAATTTAAAAAGAACCACAAGCCCAAAAAGAAAATCAGTACCATTGATTTAACTGCAGAATTACTGCTTCAAAAAATGTCTGTGAATGAAATTGCGAAAGAAAGAAACTTGAGTGAAACCACCGTATTTTCTCATATTGCAAGCCTTTTAAATAGAAATAAAGAAATGGAATACAACCAATTTATTTCAGAAGATGAATTAAAAAAAATGAATAAGGCTTTTGAAGAAATTCAAGAAGAAAACCAATTGAAGCCGTATTTTGAGTATTTTAACGGAGAAGTTGATTATCACAAAATTCGTATCGCTTTAGCTATTTTAACACGTTAATTTAGTGAAACAGAACCAACACATAATAGTAGCGTGTAGCGGAGGAATAGATTCCATTGTACTTGCGCATATCTTGCTGAAAAATGGGTTTAGTATTCGTTTAGCACATTGTAATTTCCAGTTAAGAGAAGCAGAATCTGACGGCGACGAAACCTTTGTAAAAGAGTTTGCAGCAGCGCAGTGTATTCCTATACAAACCATACGCTTTAACACTAAGGAATACGCCAAACAAAACAAAGTGAACATACAAATTGCTGCAAGAGAATTGCGTTACCAATGGTTTAAATCTCTAGCCGAAGAGCACAATGCAGTTATTGCGCTTGGTCACCACGAGAATGACCAAATAGAAACATTTTTAATACAGCTTTTGCGCGGTGGTGGTATTAGAGGTTTGTGCGCAATGGAAATGAGGAATGGGATTTATATTCGACCACTTTTGAATAAAACGAAAAAATGGATAGAAAACTACGCAAACCTGCATCAATTAAGCTGGAGGGAGGATAGCTCTAACCTAAGTAATACTTACCAGAGAAATGAATTTAGAAATATTCTTCTTCACAACTATAAAGAAATAGGAATCCAAGGATTAGTACTAGTTAATCAGTTCAAAACCCTACAATATTGCGTAGAAAGAACAGCTCAACTTATTACTGATAAGTGGATAAAGGATAAGCTTTTAGAAAGGTGGAACACTTTTCCAATCTTAATAAAAAAAGAAATTGCCTATCAATTAGGTATTCCAAGAAATCAAACCCAAGAAATCGATAAACTCACTTACAACCAAGTAGGAAGTTCGCTTATTTTTAGTAGCTATTCTCTATTTAAGGAGAGAAAAGGTATTTCAATAATTAGAAACAAGATAGAAAACAAAGTACTGAAAAGTACAGTCCTAAAAGAAGCACCGAAGGTGTATAACCCAACCGTTTTTTATGTAGACGCAAATAAAATTGTAGGAGAACTAAAAATACGCATGAGAAAAGAAGGAGATAGTTTTCAGCCTTTTGGAATGAAAGGCAAAAAACTCATTTCAAAATACCTTTCAGATAAAAAAGTATTGGCTTGCGATAAAAAGGCAGCATACGTAATCACAGACGATAAAAATATAATTGCAGTAGAACACGGCGGAATTAATGAAATGCTAAAAATTGATAAAAAAACACTTTCTATTCTTGCTTTACAAATTATAAAATAATCGTAAGGTTTACTTGTTTAACTCGTACTTAATTAGTAATTTGTTAGACCCTTAAAAAAATTATAGCCATGCAAGAAACGATAAACGACATACCCGTATTGATTGAAAAAGAAAGTATCCCGAATTTAAAATTCAACGGACCTTTTTCAGGAAAAACAGATGAAAAATTACACTCAAAACTAAAGGAAGCAACAACTTTAGGAAATTTACACCGTGGAAAATGTTCCATTGTATTTCAAGATAACGAAGGACTTAAAAAAGTTGAAACAACTATTTGGGCCACCGGTGCAAAATACATTTGCCTCAAAGGAGGCGTTTGGTTACCTATCGCCCGAATTAAGGAGGTTAAGTTTCTTTAATCCTTTTTCAGTCTAAAAATAAAAAAGACAGCCTAGGCTGTCTTTTTTTTTGTTAGAAAACCAAGAATATGTTTGAGTATCATAGCTCCTAACTACGCATTATGATTATCTTTAACCCTTTATTCAACAATATAAATTAGTATAAATTATATGAAATTTTCTTTACTTGTTCTACTAACTTGTCTATCCTTTTTAGGATATACACAAGAAAAAGTAGATTGGTCCTTTTCTTTCGATAACAGAACCTCCGAAATTCATGTGCATGCCGAAATTGAAAAAGGTTGGCACTTATATAGTTTAAACTTAGCAAATGACTTAGGTCCAATTCCCACAGAAATTGTGTTTAATGAAAATAAGAGTATACAATTCTCTGAAAATACTTCAGAACCTACTCCTATTGTAAGCTATGACGAAAATTTTGGTGGAGATTTAAGTTATTTTGAAAATGAAGTAACCTTCAAAAACAAAATTAACGCAACAGAAAACACAACCGTTTCAGGCTACGTAGTGTTCATGGTATGTAATAACGAAATGTGTTTACCACCAACAGAAGTAGAATTTAAGATCAACATTTAACCAAAGAATCCATAAAATGAAAATACTCTTTACCCTAATATCATTTCTCGCACTAACAAGTAACCTTTTTGCCCAACCCTCTGGGGCTTGGTTTGAAAAAATTGACTGGGAGTTTAGTGTAAGAAACGACGGAGACAACAACGCTACAATTATAGCTACTGCAAAACTGGTAGACGGTTGGCATGTTTTTTCTATTAACCACGACCCAGCTAAAGCAGACTATACAGGAGTACCTACTTCTTTCAAATTTAAGGCAAACCCAAAATATAAATTAAAAGGAAAAGCTTACGACGGAGCCAAAGCAAAAGAACATACTGATGTACTCGGAACTTCAGTTTATTTTGAAAAAAAGGCGGTTTTTAAACAAAAAATTGAACTACTTCAAAAAGGTTCATTTGATATAAATGTTGAATACGAATTTCAAGTTTGTGACGAAAATGGCTGCCTATTTCCTCCTGCACAAGAAACAACAATTACAATACCTGAAAACTTTTTTGAAGAACAAAAAGAGGATCAGTCTGCATTAATTGAAGTGCAAGAACCAGCTGTTGTTCAAGACACCACAACCAATTCTATAGCTGACAAAACAATGTCTAGCGAAGAAAAAAAGGTTGAAAATAAGGAAGCAACGGCAATTTCAGAAGCAGTAACCGAAGCTTCTACAGAAAAAGAGGAGAAAGACAAAGGCTCTATGTGGGCAATCTTTTTCAAATGCTTTGCAGCAGGTATAATTGCATTGCTTACCCCGTGTGTTTTTCCAATGATACCAATGACCGTTACCTTCTTCACAAAACAATCTAAAACAAAATCTGCAGGAATTAAAAATGCCATTCTTTACGGGGTTTCTATTATTGCTATATATGTAGCACTAGGTTTGATTGTTACGGCCATTGCCGGACCAACAGGATTAAATGAAATGTCTACCAACGTTTATATGAACTTAATCTTCTTTTTCATATTTATCATTTTTGCAATTTCTTTCTTAGGAGCATTCGAAATTAGAATGCCTGCAAAATGGGTAAATAAGGCAGACTCAAAAGCAGACAAAGGTGGATTTATAGGAATTTTCTTTATGGCATTCGTACTTGCATTGGTTTCTTTCTCTTGTACAGGTCCAATTATAGGTTCATTGTTAGTAGATTCTTCTGGCGCAACCAGTTCTTGGGCTCCAACAATTGGTATGCTTGGATTTGGAATTGCACTTGCACTGCCATTTACTTTATTCGCAATTTTCCCAGGATGGTTAAATTCTTTACCGCAATCTGGTGGTTGGCTAAACTCTGTGAAAGTTGTTTTAGGACTATTAGAGTTAGCGCTAGCACTAAAGTTCTTATCTATGGTAGATTTAGCTTACCATTGGGATATCTTAACAAGAGAAGTTTTCGTAGCCTTGTGGATCGTTATTTTTACCGTTATGGGAATTTACCTACTCGGGAAAATTCGTTTTGCACATGATTCAGTTGTTGAAAAACTATCTGTAACGCGTTTCTTCTTTGCACTTTTCTCACTCACATTTGCGGTTTACTTATTACCCGGAATGTGGGGAGCACCTTTGTATATGATTGATGGTGTTGCTCCTCCAAGAACTCACTCTGAAGATAATTTTAGATTTGTAAGAGGTTCTGGAACTTCACAAAACGAAAGCATAGGAGATCCTATCTTTATGGAGTACAGAGAACACATGCACGAAGTGGGAGATGGTTCTATTTTAGTGTTTCACGAAATGGATATCGCTAAAGAATATGCAGAAAAAGTAAACAAACCTTTAATGCTAGACTTTACCGGATACGCTTGTGCAAATTGCCGTAAAACGGAATCAAAAGTTTGGACAGACAACGAAATTCGTCCTTTACTGCAAAACGATGTTGTAATTGTTTCTCTTTATTGCGATGATAAAAAACTGCTTCCAGAAGAGGAATGGTATTATTCTGATGCCATACGCGGGAAAGTAAAAACGGTAGGTAACAAATGGTCAGATTATCAAGTTAAAAACTATGGAGCAAATGCGCAACCACTCTACATCATACAAGATTTAGAAGGTAATGATTTAACGGATGCTATTGGATATACACCAGATATTACAGCGTATAAAGACTTTATGATGGGTGGAATCAATAAATTCAAGAAAAAATAAAGCAATTTTAAAGATGATTAGAGTCTCGTTGAGTTTTCAGCGAGACTTTTTTTGTTTCAACCAAAATTCTTCGCACACTACCTTTTATGCAAAGAAAACCAACTCACAATACAATAAACACTATCTTTGAACTCGATTATTAAAATTATGGCACACAAAGCAGGTTTTGTAAATATTGTAGGGAGTCCTAACGTTGGAAAATCAACACTTATGAATAAAATGGTAGGTGAGAAATTATCTATCGTAACTTCTAAAGCACAAACTACGCGTCACCGTATCCACGGCATTGTAAACGAAGAAGACTACCAAGTTATTTTTTCTGATACACCAGGTGTTGTAAATGCAGCTTACAAACTGCACGATGCCATGATGTCTTACGTAGAAACGGCTTTAAAAGATGCAGATGTTTTGCTCTTCATCACAGATATTTTTGAAGACGACATGAATCACAAAGAAACCTTAGAACGCATTAAAAGAATGCGCAAACCGTTACTTTGTTTAGTAAATAAAATAGACATTAAAGACCAAGAGCTTGTTGCACAACGTTTAGCCTATTGGGCAGAACAACTACCAAACGCAAAAGTGTTGCCAATATCCGCGTTACATGGTTTTAACATAGATGCCGTTTGGGATTTAATTATCGAGAATTTACCCGAGCACGAAGCTTATTTTGATAAGGATGAAATATCAGATAGACCCATGCGTTTTTTCGTATCTGAAATCATTCGAGAAAAAATCTTTTTAAACACAAAAAAAGAAGTTCCTTACGCTTGCGAAGTAGAAGTAACAGACTACAAAGACGAAGGACATATAGTAAAAATAAGAGCCCAAATTATTGTAGAAAGAGATTCTCAAAAAGGAATCATTATCGGAAATAAGGGAATTATGCTTAAGCATATAGGAATTGACGCCCGTAAAGATTTAGAAAAATTTATTGGCAAACAGGTGTTCTTAGAAACCTTTGTAAAGGTAGATAAAGACTGGAGAGCATCAGAAGGAAAATTAAAAAAATACGGATACTAAGATGAGTAATATCGTTGCAATAGTAGGAAGACCTAACGTTGGGAAATCAACACTTTTTAATCGTTTAACAGAATCAAGAAAAGCGATTGTAAAGGAAGTAAGTGGAGTTACACGAGACAGAATTTATGGTCGTGGAGAATGGAATGGAAAAGAATTTTCTGTTATTGATACCGGCGGTTACGTGCAAGGTTCTGATGATGTCTTTGAAGATGAAATCAGAAAACAAGTACTAATTGCGATTGAAGAAGCCAACGTAATCATCTTTATGCTAGATGTTATGGTAGGCATTACAGATTTAGACCAAGCTGTGGTGCAAATGCTAAGAAAAGCAAAGAAAAAAGTTTTTATAGGCGCTAACAAAGTAGATAACACAGATAGAATCGGACTTTCTTCAGAATTTTGGAGTTTAGGATTAGGCGAAGTCTACGATTTATCTGCCGTAAACGGTTCTGGTACAGGAGAGTTATTAGATGACGTTGTTAAAGAATTTGACGACGAAGAAGACAGAGATCTTGAAGAAGGCTTACCGCGTATTTCATTTGTTGGAAAACCAAACGTTGGCAAATCTTCTATGATCAACGCTTTAATTGGTGAAGAAAGAAACATCGTAACTAACATTAGTGGTACAACCCGAGATTCTATCAACACGCGTTACAATGCCTTTGGGTTTGATTTCGTGATGATAGACACAGCAGGGATTCGTAAAAAAGCCAAAGTACACGAAGATATTGAGTACTACTCTGTATTGCGTTCTATCCGTACCATTGAAAATTCTGACGTATGTATCTTTATGATAGATGCAGAAGAAGGTATTCAAAAACAAGACTTGAATATTTACTACATCTGCGAAAAAAACCACAAAGGAATTGTAGTATTGGTAAACAAGTGGGATTTAATTGAAAAAGATCACACCACAACCAAAGCCTTTGAAGATAAAATTAGAGAACAACTTGCACCTTTCAACGATGTGCCTATTGTATTTACTTCTGCCATTACAAAGCAAAGAATACACAAAGCACTAGAAACCGCAATGCAGGTGTATCAAAACAGAATAAGAAAAATTCCAACCTCTGTACTTAACGAGGTAATGCAAGAAGTAATGGGGCACAACCCTCCGCCCTCTGTAAAAGGAAAGTTTATTAAAATAAAGTTTGTTTCTCAACTGCCAACGCACGCACCATCTTTTGCTTTTTTCTGTAATTTGCCTCAGTACATCAGAGATGATTACAAGCGTTTCTTAGAAAACAAATTGCGCGATAATTTCGATTTCGAAGGTGTACCTATTCGTATTTATTTTAGAAAAAAGTAGGTATAAGAATTCGGGGTTATTGGGCACAAGAGATACGTTTAGGCGCTCGTTACAAGTGCAAGGTGTTATGGTCCTGATAAAAGCGACTTATGTCTATGGTGACCACCCAGCAAATCCTAATGGATCTGATTATGACGCAAACTACCCTAGCAATCGAAAGGATGATGTGGTAACACCATGGCTAGAAGCCTTTGTAAGTAGTAGAATGTGATGTAATGAACAGAGATAAAATTATACTTGCAAATTATCTAAAGGACTTTTAATATCTCCAGCACGAGTAGCTGTTACGTGCGTGTAGATTTGAGTTGTTTTAATAGAATGATGTCCTAAAAGTTCTTGTATAAAACGTATATCTGCGCCAGATTCAAGCAAATGAGTAGCATAACTATGGCGCAACCCGTGTATACCTATATGTTTATTTATTTTGGCTGCTTTCATTGCTCTTTTAAAAATTGCTTGTACACTACCCGTAGAATAAGGCCCACCATATTGACCTTCAAATAGATAATCCGTAGGCTTATTTTCTTTGTAATAATTTCTAAGCGACTCAAGAACAGTTTCTGGTAAAGAGACGTAGCGATCTTTTTTACCCTTGGCATTAGGTATGAGTACTTGCATACGATCACTATCGATATGTGAAATTTTGATATTAACCACCTCACTTACTCTTAATCCCATGCCATAAACTAATTTCAATATGAGAAGGTGTTTTTTATTTGATATTTGTTTGAACAGTTTTGTAATCTCTGTTTTACTTAACATTTTGGGTAGTGCTTGTTGTTTCTTAGGTCCAGGTATGTCGTAAAACTGTTTAGGTTTATGTAGTACCTGCTCAAAGTAAAATTTTATAGCATTTATTTTACCATTCATTTTACGTTCTTTCATTTGTAGTTCTTGAACGCAATAAAGAAAATAATCTTTGAGTCTGTAAGGAGCTAGTTGATCTACTGGATTATCATTTAGTATTACCAATAAATGAGAAAACTCAGAAACATACATCTTAATTGTGTTTGCACTATACGCTTTAAGTTCTAATTGCTGGATAAATTTATGTAGCGCCTGCTTATTTACGCGATGTATTTTATCCAAGACTTTAAAGTTATTATTATTCATCTTTAATCCCAGTATGGTTCTCAAGCTGGGTAAATCCGGAAGATACCATGCTTTTTTTGAGGCACTCCATTTTGCAGATGGAAAACGAGATTGTAAATCTTTTTTATGTTTCTCATTATAATCAAATTTTATGAAGATAACGTTCTTTGATTTATGTTGACCAA
>Ga0209555_10000038_pt1 | contig 100362 bp, 93 predicted proteins | sample SaaInl85LU_5_DNA_FD_184643 | JGI IMG/M metagenome (GOLD analysis project Ga0209555, IMG submission 184643) | Marine microbial communities from expanding oxygen minimum zones in the Saanich Inlet - ESP_85LU_5_DNA (SPAdes) (version 2) | ecosystem: Environmental > Aquatic > Marine > Intertidal...
TCCTTTGTCAGATTTTTGTCCACCAGCATTTTTAAGCCATTCCCAAGATTGAGCAGTAACTAGATTGTTCATAAAACAAACCAAAAAATAAAGCAAAATAAGTCTACGCCTATTCATATGTTTAGATAGACGTAATTGTATGGTATAAAGGTTGCTTGTTTTGTATTTGACATATTATATATTGTTAATATTTAAGTTTCCTAATGGTTAATTAAACCAATACAAAAATCTATTGTTTTATAGAATACCATGGCTTTACTAACGATTATATATTTTTTTATTTATACGAAGTATCATTTGATTTTTTCTATATTTCCAGAATGGTAAAACAGCCTTCACTCTTAATTGCTTTATTTCTTATTTTATATTCATGCAGTCCTAAAAATAAATTAGACGAAAATGTTTATAGATCTGATTCAGAGTTTATTAATAGAAGACTGAAAGAAATTAATACTCCAGCTCAATTAGATTCCCTTATAGCTTTTGGACTATATAACCTGGGATTTGAAGTAATTAAGGATAATCCTCAAATATTTACCGATTCTCTTAAATGCTATTATGCTTTTCAGTTTGCAGAAAATGGTGAATTTGATAAATCGAAGGCAATTGCGAATACAATAAATAAAGATTTATTTATATCTGAAAGGAATAAACTTTCACTTTTTTGCGCATTAAAAATGGAAAACAATATTTTGGCTAGTCAGCTTTTTAATAATCTGAAAAATAATGATATTTCGAATGTGAATGAAATGGTTGACCTTTTGCTCTACCAGGCCTATTTAGCGCATAATAAAAGAGAGTATCATAATTCAATAAAATTAAATGAAAAAGCTGTAGACTTAATAAACAAGAATAAATTGTCGAACCAGATATTGGCAAAAGCTTACAGAAGGTTAGGTAATGACTATAATGATATATTTCGATATAACATAGATTTCCCTTTATCCAAAGACGATTGTTATAATTTAGGTTTACAATACTATAATAATGAGCTTAATATCCTTAAACAAAAAAAACCATTAAATAGAAATAAATTAGCTTTGAATTATCTTACAACAGGTATGTTGTGTGAATCTAGGGTTAGTGACTCAGCTTATTTAGATATTTATGATAAAGTTATGAGTGAACTACTGATTTCAAAAAAAAATAAATTTATTGTAACTAGAAATCCTATTTACTCGTCTATTGCGTTGACTCAATTGGGCTCTAAATATTTTAAATTGAATTTGGTCGATAAAATGGATAGTGTTGATTTAATTAATGAGAGATTAATGAGTACACGATCACTTTACAGAATAAATAATAAAGAAAGTAAGGATATTTATGAGTATTTCAGACAAATTTGCTTTGAAAGAAAAATTAATTATGAGCTAAATAATGAAAAAAGTCAAAGTAATTTAGCATTAAGGGTCTTAAATCTATCCGGAAACAGTAAGTATGCTAATCAAAATCTAAATAGGCTTATTAACGATCAATTTGGTATCTATTCTGGTTTAGCCCTTAAAAATTATATTTTACTAAACGAGTTGTTAGTTTATGGAGTATTGATTGAGGAAAAGAGCATTATCAATATGTCAGAACAACTATTAAAGAAATATGAAGAACCTGTAGATAGAATAATTAAGAAGAATAAAACTAAGATCAACGATTTAAAGCTTAATGAGTTAGTAGAATGGTGTTTTAGAACCAATTCGACTATTGTAGACTATCAAATACTCTTTGGAGGTGAGTTAATCATATCAACAATAAGCGAAAATGGATTAGAAATTATAAAGGTAAAAGATCAAGATAGTCAAATTAAAAAGGACATTGAAATACTTCTCGAGTCTACAGTCAAAAATCAGATTTCAATATATGAGGAGGTAGCATTTCGTATTTACGATAAGCTTAAATTAGATCAAATTTCGTCAAAAAATATTGTTATCTGCACAGATGAATATATGGAAAAAATTCCTTTTGATGCACTAATTTCAAGTAAAAACGAAACAAGGAGTTGGTCCAAACTAGAATATCTTATAAAAACAAAAAATATTCATCAACTTACGAATATAAATACATACATGGATATATCGAATAGACGAAGGAATATACAAGTTGATATTTGGACATCTAAAAAAGACGAGTCAACTTTACCTTACAATAAAAATTTATTAAAATATTTAGTGACTAATTTTTCCGCCCGAATTAACAATAATAATCCAAGAGATATTTTACACATTCTAGGACATACAAATAGATCAGTAGAAAATGAAATAGAGTTTAGATTTTTCAATAGAATAATAGCAACTAATTCAGAAATTAATTATTGTCCAAGACTAGTTATATTACAAGGTTGCAGCTCAGGAGACGGAGTGTTTAATAAGGTCAGCGGTTCAAATTCTTTAACTCGTAATTTCATTTATTCAGGAATAAACGCTGTAATTTATTCAATTTGGGATGCAGATAATGAGTCTAGTTCTGTTTTATTCAGAAACTTTTATAGGTATCTTTACCAAGGAAAATCCTATACAGAAGCACTAAGATTTTCAAAGAAAACACTTATTTTAGACTATCTACACCCTGAATGGTCTAACCCTTATTACTGGGCAAATTTTCAATTAAATGGACAAGATTTAATGGTTAACTAGAGTTTCAAAAATTTTTTTTGATATTAAATTATATGGATTGTCTTCATCTTCTGCAATAGCCTTAAACTCTTTTTTAGCTTTCGTATGATTTTGTTTTAATAAAACTAAAGCCTTTCTATACCTACTTTTATAATGTATGAAATCTGACGATGAATTAGCTAATTTAGTATACGAAGATAGTGCTTTTTTGTAGTTTCCTAGTTGCTCGTTACAGTAAGCACTGAAGTATATTGATGTATCGTTAGAATTACATTTTGATAGTATTTGTAAAGCATTAAAATACTTTTCATTTGCAATTTCAATCATTGCTAAGCCTATATCTTTTATATCATTTTGAGCCATATTAATTGGTAGACCAGTTTCTAAATTTTTATACTTTTCGTAAAGTGCAAGATGTTGTTTGGTCTCGGTATTAAATAGTGTGTAAAGAAAAAATAAGAAAACACAAATTGCGGATGTGTATGCAGTAAGGTAAAACCTTCGTTTCTGTACTTTTTGTTTATACTCTATAGCTAGAAGCCTATCTTTTAAAAATGTATACTCCATATTTTCTTTTTCTATTTTATATCGAAGATTTTTATAAACTAAATATTTATGATTAAAAACTTCGTCTAACCTCATTTTCGCTTGCGTTAAAAAATAATCTTCTTCATTCATTAATCCATCGTAGAAGAAGTCAAATTCTATTATCTCACGCTCTGAAATTTCGTATATACTATTCTTCATCAAAATAAATTTTATTAACGTTCGAATTAAAAGTAGTGATGCATCTGCTTTTTTTGGATTTTACTGTATCAGCATTCTTATAATTTAGTATAGAAGCAATTTCCTGCATTGATTTTTTTTGGTAATAAAATAAATCTAGTATTTCCTTACACGAATCACTCATTTTGGAAAAAATGAATTTAACTGATTTATCAATCCTAAGGTCATATTCAATCTCTTTTTTTTGTAATTCAGAATAATAACCATGTTGTTCTCTCAATTTATTTTGTTCCTTTAAATATTTAATTAGTTTGATTTTTCCAACCTGAATAATATATGCAGAAATACTTGTTTTTATTTCTGTCAATACTCCACGTCTGATATTTTGGTAAAAAACAATAATGGTATCTTGATATATATCTTCAATCTCTTCAATATTAATAGACGGATAGCGCTTTTTAGCAAAAGAAAAAAACTTTGATTTATAATCAAGGTAAACCTTGTCAAGGACATCTAGATTCCCCTGTTTAATTTCTAAAATAATATTATAATACATATTTATATTAGTACTGAAAAGTTGTTGTTGGTAAACAAATTGTTGACAAGTTGATGTTTTTTTTCGGTTACAACTGAAAAATGGTCCAAAAAATGTTTTGGTGTTTACCTTTTTTAGATTTAATCAACTAAGTAGTATAACCTGTTATTTTATCAGTAGGAGGAAATCTAAAAAAAACGAATAAAAAACAGAATTTACGAAGATGAAAAAAATAAAAAATCTATTTATTTTAAGATGGTACTCAATAGCTTTAAGGCTTATAGCTGAGATTGGTTTCGTGTCTTACATACTTTTGTCAATCTATTATATTTTACAGGGGGATACTCAAAGTTCGGCTTCAATCTTTTTTAGTACGCTAGGTATTACAATTATTGCTTATTGCATAGGTTTACTTTTGCTTTCTCAAATTATTCAGTGGGCTTTAGAAATTTACGATAAAATTGATTTAATTAAACGTAAAAAGTTAGATCAAGAATTTGAGGAAAATATTCCAGACGAAAAATTTCAATATCAAAGAAATTTAGTGACTGTTATTTTACTCCTTCTCTCGTTGTTTTTTGTTTTACTTTTCTTTTTCACAAATATTTAGTTATATGGATTATACTTTAAAAATCAAAAAAAAAATATCACGGCAAGTGGAAAAAATAAAAGTTGTCTTTTACATTTTTTCTATTGTCATTTTTCTGGTCAGTTGCAATAATTCATCAATTGATTATTTAACAGAAGATGCAAAACAACCAAACTGCTCTGATATGACAAAAGGTCTAGAGACTTTAAATGATGATGAAAGTGAAGTCCCTCAGGATTATACAGGTATAGTATTTTCATGCAGGGAAGGTAAAGTAGTTTATTTAGGTTATTATAGAAATGGCAGACGAGAAGGGTTATACAAAGCCTGGCATGAAAATGGACAACTTTGGTATCTTCTCCATTGGAAACTCGGAAAAGTAGTTAATTTGAATAGATCCTGGTATAAAAATGGAGTATTGAAATATGAAAAAGAATTCAATTCCGGTATCCCTGACGGTTTTGTTAAATTCTGGTACAGTAATGGACAATTAAAGGAAGAAAATTACTACATAATGGGAAAACCAGACGGTGTGCAGCGAGCATGGTTCAGTAATGGTCAGTTAAAAGCCGAGCTTCATTACACAAATGGTAAAATGTTAGGAGAACATTAGAAATATTAAATGGAAAATGAAAAAAATTAAGAACTTATTTTTATTGCGTTGGTATTCAATTGGTTTAAGGCTAGTTGGAGAGTTAATTTTAGTTTTATACATACTACTATCTGTATTAGAAATTATAGTTTATTTGTTTGAAAATGGTGGTTTAATAAATTATTCATTAGTTTCAGGAGGAGGTATATTTATTGGAACCTCTATAAGTTTAATTTGTTTTTCGCAGATCATAGACTGGACTACAAGGGTTTATGATAATGTTGATTTTATTAAAAAAAAGGCACTGAATCAACCTGTTAAAGAGGAAAGTTATGACGATAAGTTCTATTCTAATTACAATTTATTTACTGTTATTATTATATTGGTTTCAATAGGGCTATATTTGATTAACCAAATCAGTTTTTCTGATAATGGCTATGGCACTGAGCAAAATGATGCTGAGTTTGATCAAACAGAATATTCTAGATTTGATAACACAGAATTAGAAAAGGTTCGACAAGATTTAACCGCCTATGAAAATAATGAAACTGCTTTAAAATTAGAGATAGTTGAATTAAAAAAAGAAATAAGTTTTAGAGATTCTATCCAAAATAGTCTGGAAAATTTAAATCAATTAAGAGCTGCTATTTCCTTACCAGAAATGAATATGTTGTACCGAGATTATAATAACCAAGTTACAGGTGCTGTTTCAGGATATAACACTTACAATTTATCAATGACAAATGGTAATATTTCGAAAAGTGGACAGGTTTGGATAGCTAAACCAGGTTCTGGTAAAGAGTCTTCAATAACTATTACGGGTATATCTGGAGACAAAAGAGCTTCTTTAGGTACATTTAAATATAAAGTATCTGCACTACCACCACCAGATGTTCAGTTAGGTAACATTAAATCTGGAGATGCTATCTCAAAAGGTCAGATTTACGGATCTACAAAATTCTTTGCAAAATATGGACCAGAGATTCCTTTAGACGTAACCTTTAAGGTCGTTTCATGGGAACTAAGAGTTTCTGGAGCACCAAGACCTATCAAGGGATCAGGTTCTTCTTTCTCTGGAGCAGGTAGAAGTTTATTGAAAAAAGCATCAAAAGGTAGTGTTGTTCTTATTAACACTTTAGTTAAAGGACCAGATGGAAGTTTGAGAAAGAGAAATATGTCATTTACAATTCGATAAAATTGTTAAATTGTTTTTTCAAAATTCTTTTTACAAGTATCTCTAAGAAAATGTAAGTCTTCTGTATTTAAAATCTCGAAAGTATTCGGTAGTTCTTTTCGAACTCTCCAACCAAATGGTTCTTCGGTCATAAAACGATCGTAAACAACATGCGAAGGTTCAAGTTCTTTAATAAATCGATTGAATGAGTCGGAGTTAAGTTCTACAAAGAACGTCGTAATATTTAATTTTTCTAGATCTTCTTCATAGCTAGACTTTTTGGCAGCTGAAACAAACACCACTTCACAATTTTACCTTAGAAAAAAATGAATAAGTTGCATGATCCTCGTTCCTGCAGCAGAACTTTTAGCTTCAGGCCAAACTTTTCCTATGATTAAGATTTTTTTCAAGATTACTTTCCATTAAAAAAAGTAAATATTTCATTTTTTAATACTGTTTTTTTATTGTCGCTTAAAGTATTTTAAACGCACTTTAGTTCAATTTTTTACCGCAGTAATACTTACATTTTTTGTGGTTTGAGTACCACTGTTTACGGATACACTGCTTGTACTCCATCCTAATTCAAGAGTATTAGAATCAAAATGACCTAAAACAGTTGAGTTATCTCCTGATAAAATATCACCGTTTTCAAGCACCCTAAACTTTTGGCTGCAATTATCGTAATATTGTATCTCTATGATTTTTCCGGTTAATGTATATGAAGTTGCTTTAATTACTTTGCCTTGATACTGATTAATATCATAATAATCATCCGAATTTTGGAAATCACCAACAACGGTTTCATGATGCCATCCATTAAAAGTCCAGTTACCAATAAACGGATCTCTTATATCAGAATCTACGTTTTCAGAATTCAGCTCTACTTTAGAGCAGCTCAATAATAAAATTGGCACAATTAACAACCATGTTTTTATACTAAACATTTTATTGTATTTTTAATTTAAACTTACCTGAAACAGGATACTTATCGTAGCAACATCCAGGATAATCACAAGGGTCTTCATAATCCTCATATACAGCGCTTCCAGAAAAAGTTCCAGCAATATTTCCTCCTACCTCATTATCGTTTTGAGTAATGTTCAATGAAATGGACATATATTGATCTGACTCCCCACAAACGGGATATGTATCATTGGTAATATAGCTCTGAGTTAGCGATAAAATAATCCAATCGATCATATCCATGTTGTCCGAAAATTCTAAAGAGCCGAATGTAAGAGATTGCGCCCATTCTATCTCATTTGAAGAAAAGTCGTAATATGTCGTTTCGTGAAAATATTCCTCCCCCAGGAGTTTATCTGAGTCTGTGTTGTATTCTTCATCTCCTATTTTTAGTTCAAAATAATAATCTGGTTCTGAGGTCTCATCCTTTTTACAACCAGTTGTAAAAAGTAAAAACGTAATACTTAATAAAATATAAATTTTCATTTCTAAAATTGATAACCAATTTTAAACTGAAAATCTAAAGGTAAGCCAGTTGTGAGAAACCAACCTACGTCTTCACCTAAATCTATTGCGTCATCAGTGATGTCGTCATTAGATCCATATTCATTTATATTAGGAGATGAATAAATTCGAAACCCAATTAAAGGTTCCATGGTTAAGTTGTTTTTGAAAATTATTTTGTTACCTAAAGCTAAACCTCCCCCAAAAGTGGACCATCTAGTATTTTCAGTTTCATCATTGAGTTCATAAATATCAATTCGCTTTAGATTTCCATAGCCCAACTTGGCTTGAAAGAACCATCCTTCTTCATTTCCACCATTTCTTCCATAGGCTCTAATAAACGGTTCTAATAATGGTCCTGTCCAATTAACAAAATAATAATTTAAATTTGCTCCTGTTGTTAATGATTCTGAAATAGGCAATTCATATTGAATTCTAGCCTTTGGATTTAGTACACCAAAGAATCCAGAAGCATGACCATCCCATCTTTGACTAAAAGTAAAGGAGCTTGAAATAATAAAAAATGCAATAAATAAACGTTTCATATCTTATATTTTTTTTAAATGTATTAATAAGTTTCAGTTGTTTTCAACTTGTTTATTTAACGATTATAAATTGTTATTAAGCGGTATCCATCTTTATTATGTAAGATGTAAACGTTATACATCTGACGACATCAAGTTAATGTTAACGCTTAAAATAATCATATGATTACGTTAAATAAATACTTTACACTTCAATCGAATATTGTCTATTTTTAGATCATGATTCGTACTATTTTAATTGATGACGAGCAACCAGCCCTAAAACTGATGCGGACGTTGTTAGAGAAGTATTTTCAAAATAAGTTTTTGATTTTAGAGGAATGCACGAATATTAAAGATGCAGAGGTAGCGATAGCCAAACATAATCCAGATTTGATTTTTCTTGATATTAAAATGAAAGCTGGAAACGGTTTTGATTTACTCAAAAAAATAGAGAACATAAATTTTGATGTTATTTTTACAACGGCTTATTCGGAATATGCAATTGACGCAATTAAACAAAGTGCCTTAGATTATTTACTAAAACCTATTAGTCCGGCAGAATTGATTCTTTCCATTAAAAAATTTGAAAAAAAGAACCAAAATAAATTCGAATTAGATAGAATCAGACTTTTATTAGAAAACATTGAGTCGGGCACTAAGGAATATCCTAAAATTGCACTTCCATCATCAGAAGGCTATGAATTAATTAAAACAACTAATATTAAGTATTGTGTTGCAGATATCAATTATACACGTATTTTTCTGATTGATGGTAGAACTATTTTAGTTTCTAGAACGCTTAAAAGAATTGAAGAAATATTACCAGTTGAACTTTTTTTAAGACCCCATAAATCATACCTTGTAAATTTGAACTTTATTAAAGAATACCAAAACAGAGAAGGACATTTTTTAATATTATCTAGCAAAGAACAAATTCCTATTTCTAACAGAAGAAAAAATGAAGTACTTACAAAAATACTGTAGTCTGTTTTTTTTATTAACGAGTTTAATTTCTTTAGGTCAAAAGTATCCTGTAAAGATTGTGAATACCACATCAGGGCTGGCCAGTAATTGTATAAATGATGTAATTAGGTCTTCCACAGATATCGTTTGGTTGGCTACTGATTACGGAGTGTCTGCTTATAATGGAAATACAGTAACGAACTACACCGTATCAAAAGGTTTAGCACATAACAATTGTTCTGATTTAATTGAAGACGGTAATAAAACGATCTGGATAGCTACTTACGGTGGAGGTGTATCGTATGTTAAGGATAAGTCTATTCAAGTGATTGACGAAAAGCATGGTTTGGTGAATAATTCATGTCGAAAACTGTTTTTTCATAACAGTCTTATTTACGTAGGAACACAAAAAGGAATTTCTATTATTGATTCAAAAACTAAAAAAATAATCTCAAAAGATTTATACGAAGAAAAGTATCAAATCATGGATTTTTTTTCTTTCAAAAATGAAGTCTTTGTAGTTACGTTTAAAAATGGGATTTTTAAATTAGGAGAAAAAAAACTTGAACTTGTAAACAAGGTAACTGGTTTATTCAGTAGTTATATTAGCGGTGATTTTATTTATCTTGGTCTTGACGGAAACCTAGAAATTAACAAAAGTGTTCGTCGTTATAAAGTCGAAGACTTGATTCAAGGAGGAACGTCTTTTGAACCGTTTGGACAATCTGTGATTTGGGATATGGTTAGCGTAGGTGATGATTTATTTCTCGCAGGTTGGGGCGTTAACTTTGATTCTGGTGGACTCTTTGTTTCTAATGATTTAGATTTTTCAAGGTGTACAGACTTTGAAATAGAATCGAAAAATATTAAATCTCTTTTTTTTGACAAATCAACCAATCTTTTGTACGTTGGCTCTTTAGATGCTGGCTTATATATTCTTGATTTAGGAAAACCCATTTCTAAAGAAAATCTTAAAGATTTCTCTAACCGACTACCCTTAAGGAAAAGCTCTATTCTATTAAATGATTCAGAAGAGGTGTTTCTAGGATCTTTATCTTTAAAGTCCAATGATATTCTTGAGTATTTAGAGCGTTATAAATTAACAAAGGAAGGCAAAGAACATTTAAAGAATACCAGAACTTTAAGAGACTTTTCCTTGTATGATATGGACTACAGGAGTGTTTTTAAAATTAAAAATACGCAAATTACCGATTCTCATTTTTATGTAAATACCACCTTGGGTTTATTTAAACTGCAGTTAACTGATAAAGTAAAAATTGATGATTACTTTCCTGTTTCTGCTCTTTCTTTTCACGTCAACTCTGAGAGAGAAATATTTTTTCAAAGGCCCTATAGAAATTTTTTTAAAATATCTCTATTTACTTCTGGTAATACCTACTATTCTTATCCACTTGATTTAAATAACCCAAAAGATGCATTCTCAATTTTTTCATTAGAGAACCAGGTTTTTGCAATTAGTCGATTTTCTGGAATTTATAAACAGAAAGATAGTCTTTTTACATCCGTAAATTCCTCTAATGGACTTAAAGAAAAAGAGTTTGTATTAGCAAAAAAAGTGAGTGCTTCACAAGCACTATTAGTAAATACTACTGGTTCCATTTTAGAGTTATCCAATAAAACCAAAGGATTAAACGAAATTTTAAATAGCAGTAATCTAATCGGCACAGTAATCAAAGATGTTGATAGAAAAGATAGTTTATTGTTTGTACTAACTGATTTAGGACTCAACACTATAAACCTGAATACTGGAAAGAGGAAATTTATTGATGGAGAGCACGGTTTAGATGTTAACTCAATTGAAGGGATAGAGATAATAAACGATAAAATATGTTTAATTTCTAGTAAAGAAGTATTTAGTGTAGGTATTACTTTTTTAATGAAACATCACAATTGTGGAAGCGTTATGTTAGGCTCAGTTTTGGTGCAAAATAAAAAAACAGTTCTACACAACAATATTTTAAATCTTGAACCATCAGAGAATGACTTATCAATAAACTTAGAAACAGTAGGAGTAAGGTATCCAAAAAAAATGTTGTATAGATTTAAAATTGTTGGTAAAGATTTTTTTCAATGGACAGAATGGAATAAATTAATCGACAACACATCAATTAAGTTACCTTATTTCCCTTCCGGTAATTATGAAGTAAAGTTAGAAACGAGTAATTTATTTACTGGTAATAGTCACCTATACTCATTATTAAAGGTAAACAAAAGATTGGCTTTTTACCGAAGTCCGTGGTTTTATTTTACACTTCTGGTTCTTTCTTCGGTTGTGTTTTATTCTTTAATTAAAAGGAAATATAAAAGATTATATAAAAGGCAAAAAGAACGATCATTATTGGAGAAAAGACTAGAGGAGGCAAAACTAGAAGCGTTAACAAGTCAAATGAGTCCGCATTTTATTTTCAATTCATTAAATGCAATTCAAGGATTCATATTTGAAAATAAGAAAGATCAATCGATTGAATATATCAATCATTTTTCAACGCTTATTAGGAATACCTTAAATTACTCTTCAAAAAAAGCAATATTATGTTCTGAAGAATTAGAATATCTTGATCTATATGTTAAAATTCAAAATTTACGATTCGGAGAACGGGTAAAGTATACTGTGTATTTAGACGAAAAGATTGACGTTGATGATTTAGAAATACCTTCCTTGCTTATACAACCTGTTATAGAAAATTGCTTCGAGCACGCATTTACCGATCAAATTACTGAACCTAAAATTGATTTGAGAATTGACCTTGTAGGATCATTTATAATAATAAGTATTGAAGATAATGGAATCGGTATTAACCCAATAGTTAAAAACTCCTCTAAAGGAATACATTTGATATCCAATAGACTGGAGTTGTTAGATGCTAGTAATAAGTTAGAGGTAAATTCGCGTCATAACGGCAACGGTACGGAAGTCAAGATATTTCTTAGACAAAAAAACTAATCTTGAATATATTTTTCCGTTTTAATCCATAAATTAATTGTTGTGTTACTTTCATTTTTGAATTCAATGAAGGTGTGTATTTTATCGCCTTCAATTTTTTCAATAATCAGATCAACTCTAACAATTATATGAAGTTAATCTTTAAATTCTGATATTTCTGAGTGAACATGGATAATGACAATAATTAGCGTTAAATAAATTACTGACATCATAGAATAAATCAGTCATGTTAATCTGTCTGAAAGGTATATTTTTGCATAAGTTCAAACTTTTGTTTCAAGAAAATTTAGAGAGTTCCTAGCAAAACTGGCTTTATAACTAAGATTCTACAACAAACCATCTAAATCAATTCCGTCTGTCTTTTATAGATAGACGGTCTTATTTTAGATTGAGTTTAGAGTTTTGACAATCAATTATCAGGTAAATAAAACACGACATAAAAAAAGCTTCTTTTGTCAAAGAAGCTTTATAACAATCAAATGATCAGTTTTTTATTGATTACTTTGATCTGTTGGCTTGTATTATTTGTAAAGGTTTATCGTTAGTTTTTCTACAGCAATATTTGCTATGGTCGTTACTTCCCAATACAGAAATTAGCGAAAATATTTCCTAACAAGTCATCGGTAGAAATTTCACCTGTAATCTGTCCTAAATGATAAAGCGCTTGTCTGATATCCATTGCTACAAAGTCTCCAGTTACGTTTGATTCTAACCCAAATTCTGCTTTCTCTAAATCTCCACCTGCTTTGATGAGGTTATCGTAATGTCTAGCATTGGTTACGATTGTTGAATGATCTTCAAATTGATCGCCAATTGCGCTGCTGTAAATAGCTTCTTTTACTTCATTTAGATCTTGTTCACTGTGTCCGGAAATTAAGAGAACCTTCTTTTGGGTTTCAGACTCAATCTCTTGTTTTGCAGAATTTCCGGATTGCGTTAATAAGTCATTTTTTGTACCAAGTACTAATATATTTTTCTCTAATCCAATAGTTTTTAAATCTAAAATGGCTTCTTGAGAAGAAGTTAAAACAGCGTCATACAAATAAACTACAGTGTTGGCAAGTTGTATTTTTTGCATGGTTTTTTCAATACCAATGCGTTCAATTTCGTCAGAAGCTTCTCTAATTCCGGCAGTATCAATTAGCCTAAAAGAAACACCATTTATATTTATTAATTCTTCTATGGTATCTCTTGTTGTTCCTGGTATGTTAGATACAATTGCTCGTTCTTCGTTTAATAATCCGTTCAGCAGTGTAGACTTTCCAGCGTTTGGTCTACCCACAAATGCAATAGGAAAACCGTTTTTGATGGCATTTCCAAGTTTAAAACTATCAGCTAATTTGTTTACATAAGTTTTGCATTTTTTTACTAAAGCTAAAAGTTGTGTTCTGTCTGCAAACTCTACATCTTCTTCTGCAAAATCCAATTCTAATTCAACCAGAGAAGCAAAATTGATCAACTCTTCTCTTAACTCTTTTAATTCATTAGAAAAACCTCCGCGCATTTGGTTCATGGCAACCTCGTGCGCTTTTGCACTTTGTGATGCGATAAGGTCTGCAATTGCTTCCGTTTGCGATAGGTCCATTTTTTGATTAAAGAACGCACGCATAGAAAATTCACCAGCGTTTGCCATTCTGCAACCGTTTTCTAGTAAAAGTTGAATAATTTGCTGTTGGATAAACACAGAACCGTGACAAGCAATTTCTGTAGTTGGCTCTCCAGTAAACGACTTTGTTCCTTGAAATACGTTTATAAGTACTTCGTCTATGATTTGTCCATTTTGGTTTTTTATTGTTCCAAAGTGCGCAGTGTGTGAGGCTACTTTTTCTACATTTTTAGAAAATATACGAGAAGTTATTGCAAGTGCATCCTTACCGGATACTCTAATTACAGCAATAGCACCCATACCATTTGCAGTAGATAATGCACAAATTGTATCTTCACTAATCATAGTTCTTTTTTTGCAAAGATATAGTTTTCTATACTTCTTTAAAGAAATGGAGAGCTGTAAATGTCTACTAATATGTGGTAAAACAAAGTATGTATTAAGAATAAGTGTGATGATTATGCACATTCTATCTTTTCATGTCTATCCGTGAAATAGTTTCAGAAAAAAAGCATAGCTTTGATGTATGTTTAAACTAATACTTATCAGTACTTTGGTCTTTGTTTCGTTTTCTTTGCATTGTCAAAATGACATTCATGCAGCGGTAAGAGAGGGTAACTTGAAGGTTGTAAAGAAACTGGTTAAAAAAGACATTACCATTGTTAATACTTTGAATGTAAAAGGGCACTCACCCCTTATTCTTGCGGTGTACAATAATAAGGAAGAAGTTGCTCGCCTGTTAATAGAAAAAGGTGCTAATATCAATTATAAAATGGATATGGGCTCAGCTGTGCATGCCGTAGCGTTTAAAGGTAATTCTGCTCTTCTTGAATTATTGATAGATAATCAAGCAGATATTGATGCTTTAGACAACAACAATACTTCTGCTTTGCATTACGCAGTTTTAGGAAATCATTTAGCTTGTGTGAAAATTTTATTAGAAAATAATGCAATTAGAAACTCGAAAGATGCAACTGGTAAGACGGCTTTTGACTACGCTAAAGAACTAGGCAACAAAGAAATACTAACAGAATTTAATAAAAAGAGAAGATGAAACAAAGTTTATTTATCGCATTTATATCGTTTTTTTGCTTAACTGCCAAAGCAACTACTTATTCGGCATATACAGTTGTTAGTACAAGTAATAATCAGTCTGTCTATGTGCAGGTTGATGATGTAGCGAATCAGGTTAAAATGATTCTTTCAGGAAACGCAACGAAATATATGGCATTTGGCTTTAATGCAACAAATATGTCAGGTGGGACCTATACGATTAATACCAACGGAGTTTCTGTTCAAGAAAGAACTTTAGGTGGATACAGTGCTGGGTCAGTACTTACTTCTTCATTTGTTATAGAAAGTGACGTAACTTCAGGAGGAATAAGAACAGTTACGCTTACGCGCGATTTAGCAGGTATTAGTCCGGCTTATTTCAATTTTTCACCCGCAGCATCTGCTGGGTTTTCTTTACCTATAATTTGGGCACATGGGTCAGGAACAAATTTTGCTTATCATCAAAGCAGAGGAGCAACTACCTTAGTTTTTGCTCAAGATTGCTATACACCTATTAACGATATTGTGAGTGCTTGTGGGAATTCGTTTACAGGACCGACAGGAGCTGTTTATACTGCTGATGGTGTATATGTTGACACCTCAATTGTTGTTAATGGTTGCGATTTGATTTATACCACAGACCTTACTTTTGCACAACCAACTACTTCTTCAATTTCAGTTGCCGAATGTGCAAGTTATACCGTACCAAGTGGTAATCAAACTTATACCATGGCAGGTGTGTACACCGATACGCTGGTTAATGCTGCAGGTTGTGATTCAATTATAACCATTTCTTTAACGTTAAATGCGACCGAAAATGCCATAGTTGAAACAGTTTGTGAAACCTACACAGTTCCATCAGGTACTGCAACGTATACAACTTCGGGTGTATATACAGATGTTCTCCAAAATGCAGCCGGTTGCGATTCTATTTTAACAATTGATTTAACTGTAAATCAACCAACAACTTCGTCGGAAATAGTTAACACTTGCGGAGAGTATGTATCCAATGGTACTACGTATACAAGTTCTGGAACATATACACAAGTACTTACCAATGCTAATGGGTGCGACTCTACCCTTACTATTGAGTTAACCTTATCTCCTTTAGACGCGATTGTTACTTTAAGTGCAGACGAATTAACTGCTTCTACAACAACACAAGCAGATAGCTATCAATGGATTAACTGTACATCAACCTTACTTTTAGCTGGTGAAACGGGAACTGTATTTATGCCAGATGATGCTGGCGAATACGCCGTTGTTCTTTCGCAAGGGACGTGTTTAGATACTTCTGATTGTTTAGCCTTAGAAGTTGCGAATATTGAAGAGAATACAAGCGATTTAGGTGTATCTATTTTTCCAAATCCAACAACAGATTACATAATGCTTAAGTTTAAAGAAACCGTTACAGGGAAAATAACAATTAGAAATGTTTTAGGTGAAACACTATCCGAACTAAATTTGATTAATTCCTTAGAAGAAAAGGTTCTAATTGAAGGGACAACTGGACTCTATTTGCTTGAAATATCCTCAAAAAATAAAAACATTACCCGAAGAGTAATTAAAAGATAGAAAAAAGGTAGAACTTGAGCAAGTTTTGAGTTTAACCTAATTTCTTATTTTTACAACCTATGCAAATTAAAGATATTACCAGTTACCTAGAGCGTTTGGCTCCAATAGGTACAGCTGAGAGTTATGATAATTGTGGGTTACTTGTTGGCGATTTTTCTACAGAAGTTACCCAAACTCTGATTGCCTTAGATTGTACAGAAGATATAGTAGATGAGGCAATAGCAACAGGATGTAATTTAATTATCGCACATCATCCAATTGTTTTTAGCGGTCAAAAAAAATTAAACGGAAAGAACTATGTTGAACGTACGGTAATAAAAGCTATTAAAAATGATATTGCAATTTATGCTATTCATACCAATTTAGACAACTATAGATTTGGAGTTAATTTTGAGATAGGAGAAAGACTGGGACTTTCAAATTTACGTGTGCTATCTCCAAAAAAACAACAATTGAAAAAGTTGATTGTTTTTGTGCCAACCGAGAGTAAATCGGTTGTGTTAAATGCACTTTTTGAAGCTGGAGCAGGAAATATAGGAGATTACGCACAATGTTCGTTTGAAACAGAAGGTCTAGGTGGTTTTTTACCTCTAAAGAACAGTAATCCTGCCCTTGGAGAAATAGGTAAAAGAGAAGTTGTCAAAGAAACAAGAATTGAAGTTCTGGTAGAAAGCAACCAACTCAATAAGGTGTTAAACAAAATGGTTCAAGCTCATCCTTATGAAGAAGTTGCCTACGATATAATTCCAGTTGAAAATCAGCACAAGTATTTAGGTTCTGGAATGATAGGAGAATTAGCAGTAGGAGTAGATCCAATAGCGTTTTTAAGTCAACTTAAAATAACTTTCAATTGTGGAGTTATTAAGCATACCGATTTATGTAAAAAAGAAATAAAAAGAGTTGCGTTTTGTGGTGGAGCAGGAAGTTTTTTACTTTCAGAAGCAAAAAGTTGTAAAGCAGACATATTTATTACAGGAGATTATAAATATCATGAGTTTTTTGACGCTGAAAATCAATTAATTATAGCAGACATTGGGCATTATGAGAGTGAACAATTTACTCCGCATCTTTTAGCGCGTATTTTAAAAGAAAAATTTGCTAACTTTGCAGTTCGTTTAACAGGGAAGAATACAAATCCTATAAAATATTTTTAGCGTAATATGGCTACAAAAACTAAGGAAGTTTCAACAATCGCAGAAAAACTAGATGCTTTAACAAAGCTTCAAGGTATAGATTCAGAAATTGATAGAATAAGAACAATTAGAGGAGAATTACCTTTAGAGGTTCAAGATTTGGAAGACGAATTAGAGGGATTAGAAACCCGAATGAATAAATTACAATCAGATTTAACAGAGGTTGAAACCGAAATTACTGATCGTAAAAATGCTCAGAAAGACTCTCAAACAGCAATAACAGCTTACAAGCAAAAACAAGATAACGTACGTAACAACCGTGAATACGAATCTTTATCGAAAGAAATTGAATTTCAAGAATTAGAAATTAAACTGAACGATAAGAAAATTGTTGAAGCAAAAGTTAAAATAGAGCAGAAGAAAGAAATTTTAGAAGAAGCTAAAGAACGTTTCGAAAGAAGAAAAGGTGATTTAGCTGCTAAGAAAGGAGAGCTAGATGCAATTATTGCCGAAACGCAAAAAGACGAAGAAAAATTAGAGAAAGATTCTGCTAAGGCTCAAAAGAAAATTGACGAGCGATTACTTCGTGCGTACACAAGATTAAGAGAAAACTCTAAAAATGGGCTAGCAGTAGTTCCAATTGATAGAGATTCTTGTGGAGGTTGTTTTAATAGAATACCACCACAACGTCAGATGGATATTCAAACAAAAAGAAAAATTATTTCTTGCGAACACTGTGGTAGAATTTTAGTGCCTGCAGACGAAGCATAAGTTTATTTCATAAAAAGAAACGCGATTCATGTTAATGAGTCGCGTTTTTTTGTTTACACCAAAGGTGAAATAAAGAACTTTTGAGGTAGCTATTAGATATTCTTAAGGTTAAGTCAATTTAGACTTCCTCATCCAGAAATCGTGTAATTACGCTGTAGCAATAATCTAATTCATCTTCTGTAATACAATACGGCGGGTTCAAAAACACTACGTTTCCTAATGGACGTAATAACATACCATTATCTATAAAGTATTGATAGGCCTTGTTTCTTAGTTTAGAAAAATAGGTGTTTCCTTCTCCTGTTTCAATTTCCAAAGCCATTATTGTTCCTTGAATTCTAATCTCGTTTACTTTCGGATGCTGTTCTAGACTCTTTCTAAATGCAATGTGCTTTTTCTCTAGCCAAAATAATGTTTTCTTTAAGGCAGGTTCTTCAAATAAATCCAAATTAGCACAAGCTACTGCACAAGTTAACGGATTCCCTGTGTAAGAATGGCCATGCAACAAAGCTTTGGCTCTATCATCTGCATAAAACACATCGAAAATTTTTTGAGAAGTCACAGTTAAACCCATTGCTAAGGCTCCAGCTGTTAGTCCTTTCGACAGGCAAATTATATCGGGCTGGTTTTCAAGGAAATCTTTAGCAAACATTTTTCCGGTTCTTCCCCAGCCGGTCATTACTTCATCAAAAATAACTAATACACCATATCGCTTGGCTAGTGCAACTAGTTGATCTAAAAAGGAAACAGAATACATGCGCATACCTGAAGATCCTTGTACTAATGGTTCTAAAATCAAGCAAGCAAACTCACCACTTTTAAATAGTTTTTCAGCTTTTTCTAGTTGATCTAACTCCTTTTCTTTAGTTGGAAATTCTAGAAAATCCACATCAAAGAAAAACGGCTCAAACGGTTTGTTGAAAAAGTCTCTTTCTCCAACAGACATCGCTCCAAAAGTATCACCATGATAAGCTCCTTCTACAGCAAGCACTCTGTGTTTTGGTTGCTCTAAATTAAACCAATATTGGAAAGACATTTTTAATGCAACTTCTGTAGAGGTTGATCCATTATCAGAGAAAAAAACTTTTTGAAAATCTCCACCCAATAGTTTTACTATGCGTTCTGATAGCTCTGCAGCCTTTGGATGCGTAACTCCTGCCAATAGTGTGTGGTCTAAATTATCAAATTGCTCTAACAAGGCTTGTTTGATATGCGGATGTCCGTGGCCATGCGTATTTACCCACCAAGACGAATTACAATCGATATACGATTTTCCGTTTTCGTCAAATAACAAGGTATCTTTGCCTTTTACCATTGGTATAGGACTCCCTTCTGTTTTCATTTGGGTAAATGGATGCCAAACAAAGGCCTTATCTCGTTCTAATAATTTGCTCATAAACTTGTTTTGAGAATGTTGGCTTGTGCTTTTATAAAATCGCTGTTTAGGTTTTCTGCAAATGGCACTCTTCCTAATACGGGTAGACTATACTTTGTAGAAATTATTTTTTCTGTTGTAGGATGTTCATCACCAACATAAATAATTCCATGTATTTTTATTCCTCTGTTATTGAGAGCTTCTATAGATAAGCAGGTATGGTTTATGCTTCCTAAATAGTGTCTAGAAACTAAAATAACTGGTAGTTCTAATTGTTTAAATATATCAATGTATGTGTCGCCTTTTTGATTAATAGGTACAAGTAAACCTCCAGCGCCCTCAATGATTAGGTTACCATTTACTTCAGGTACATGAAAGTCAGATAATTCTATTTCAACACCGTCAATTTCTGCAGCTGCATGCGGAGACATCGGCTCTTTTAGTGCATACTTTTCAGGTAAACAAAAAACGGATTCAGAACAAAAATTTTTCACTTTTATTGTGTCAGAATTGTTTAAATCTCCGGACTGAACAGGTTTCCAGTAAGTAGCTTCTAATGCTTCTGCAACAATTGCACTTACTACTGTTTTTCCTACATCTGTTCCAATTCCTGTAATTACAAATTGTTTCATCTTTGCTGTTTTGCACAAAAATAAAGTTATTGCAGAGGAACACGAATTTTGCCTATCTTTTCTTCTCTTTTTAACTTTATTAAAACTTTAAATTGTTTGGTATATAACAAATATGCAACGATAAATGGAAATTTTGTGTTTATCTTATTTAATGGTTTTGATTCGGTATAGTTTTTGCTTTGTTGTTGGAAATATATAGGAATGAAATATCTTGTCTTACTCTCTTTTATAACAATCTATGCGTGTACACAAGCGCAAGTTTTTGAGGCTACCGTTAAAGATTTAGACCGAGTACCAATAAAGAAGGTAGAAATAGAAAATCTAATTTCAGGCAAGAAAAAAAGAACGAATTTAGAAGGTAAGGCTTATTTTAAATTAGATACTACACTTTTATTAGAAATTACATCTGAGGCGTATGACAGTAAAATTGTGAGCATCGATCCACAAGATGATAAAGATACAGTTAGGCTAACCATCACACTAGAAGCTAATTTTCAATTATTACAAACAGTAGAGATAACATCGGGTAGGGTAAAGTCTTCCTTAAACTTGAAAAGTATGAATGTTATTGATTATGTTCCCTATCCGAACTATACAATAGCATTAGTTAAATTTGAAGGAAAACGCTATTTATCTCTAAATAATCAGTTTAATAAACCACTGATTCAAAGGAAATTATATTTTTGGCAGCGAGAATTGGAGCTAAAAGAAGATTGTTTAGGAAATGTTCACGTGTTAACTAACGACTCTACTTATCAGGTAACAATAAAAGATTCTGCTTTTGTTCTGATACATCCAAGAAAGAAAGCAGATTTTTTAAATGAATTTGGTGCTTGTTTTGCTAACTTTGATAAGCATCAGTTTTATTCTATTTATGAGCTACACGACAGAGTTTATAATGTCTTTGTAGCAAAAAAATCTAATAAATCAGTTCTACCTGTTTTTAGTATTTTTGATGAGGAAACATATATATCTTCCAAATCTCTACTAAACGAAATCTTTTTATTATACAATTTACAAACCTTCGGTATGCAGAATCAAATTAGTTTAGGTACCTGGGATGGGAATCTGCGTGCTTTAGCTGTTACAAAAAGGCTTGTTCAATTAATTGCGTTTTATGAAGCTCTCGTTTCCAAGGCTTCTGGAGTTAGGGCGTTTAGGTATAAAGATGAAGTAGTTGTTGCAGACCAGGTTTCAGGTTTAATACATAAAGCTGAGAGTGATGGTACTTTTGTTGGTGAGTTTCCATTTGACTATAAAACGTTGGAGAGTCCTTGGTTTATGCAAGATAAAACAACACAACAAATTTATGCCTTAGAAAAAGAAGCGAAAAGTGTACATGTTTATAAACTTGATTTTAACTTAAACGAAGTTGTTCCAGTGCTTACTATTGATGATTATGCTTACCCCGAGAACATAAAGTTTGATAATGGTTGGGTATATTTCTTAGGTTTTGAAAATCAATTTAAAAAATTATTACGCATCAAAATAAAAGGTTAAATGCGAAAAGCGCATTTTAATCTATTTGAAAAGCAGAACTATACTCTGCAAAGCGAGAAAAGATTTCTCTAACATAATTGTAGGTTTCGTTGCCTCGCAGATAGCCATTTCTAACACCTCTTTCTCTGTAGTATTTAGGTTTAGACAAACGCAATACATATTTCTCAACATGATTATCCCAAAGGTTCGGATCATCGCCATATTTTTCGGCTAAAAATTGTGCATCTTTTATATGACCTAAACCAGCGTTGTAGGTAGCTAAAGTAAATTTAATACGTTGAATCGAATCCGAAATCATGTGCCAATCTCCATAATTTTTATTTAGCTTTTTCATTCCACCTCTAATTTGAACATCTGGTGGAGAGTCTGGGTAAACTCCGTAACTTGGACCAGTACCTGGCATAAATTGCATTAAACCGTACGCTCCTGCCCAAGAAATTTCTCCTGTTTTAAACTTAGACTCTTGGTAAACAAGGGCAGCAAGCAATCTCCAATCCCAATTGTATTCGCCTGCAACTTTTTGGATGGCTTGGTCAAACCTTGAAATACGTTTTCCTCCTAAGGTAGAGAATTCGTCTTTGGACTTTGAGCTAAACTGAGAAATATTTAAATACTTGTGTTTGATATATCTGAAGGTACTTGTTTTCATAAACTCAACCAACCAATTATTAAAGTGTTCTAGCAACATGGGATTCTCTTTGCGCATGGCAAAGGCAATTTGCTGTTTAACGCTTAAAGCTAAATTTATGTCGATATTGTTGTAAAATCGACTATTTATTTTTGCTACATTTTCATCAGTTACGGTGTAGTTTATTACTCCTTCTGCTACTTGTTCAATTAATTCTTCAGGAATTACATCTCCACTAACACCTTCAATATAAATGGTATCGCCTAATTCTTCTTGTAAATGCGTTAATCTATCGTAATATGACGAGTTTTTCCATACATGAATAGTTTTGTGTATAAGGTCTAATGGATCTGAAATAAGCTGTCTTTTCCATTCACTTGCTTTCATACTCCTCCAGTCTTTTGGTTTTCTTTGAACCAATACTTGACTGGCACGTAAGTAAGGTTTACTGAATGCAAAGGTTTTAGCTCTTTCTTTTGTAATGGTCATATTACAAGCTATGAGATCTCCTTTTCCGTTGTTTAATAAGTTAGACAACTCGTCAATGTTATCTACCATATTAATTTCTAGCTGTACTCCGAGGTGTTCTGCATATTCCTTTAATAACTCATATTCAAGACCCATTTTTTTTCCACGATAAATAAAATAGGTAGAGGTGCTGTTTTCTGCTAAAACGGTAAGTTTTCCTTTTTTTAATATACTGGGTAGATCTGTTTCTGAAGAGAGCGAAGCGTTTCCGGTAATTGGACGAGTAGAAATACTTTTTCCTTTACAACTTGCAAGTAACGCAAAAGCGCACATGAACAGCACTGTTCTGAACAAGAACTTATATTTAATTTTAATTTTGATACAGTGTTATTTAAAGCGAATATACTAAACTTTTATTTAGTCTTCCTTTTTAAAGCGTTTTTGAGCGTCCTCCATAAAGGAGTGAAAGACTTCTGTTATTTGATTTTCATATTTTTCAAAGAAAATTGGTGCTGTGTGCAAAACATTTTTAAAAGCAATTCTGTTCGAAACACCTTTACACGCTTTCGTAAGTCCTTCTAAGGTTCGATAGTGCCAAAGCCAATTTCCACTTCTCATTCTTCCTAGCATAATCAAAAATTCTAATGGGTAGTGCTCATCTAAATTGTCAAGCGTTTGATAGAAAGAATTAAGATAGCTTTTTAAATCAGTACGATGGTATTTATCCCAATTTTTAGCCAAAAGATGATCGAAATATAAATCAACAGCGATACCGGCAACTTTTGGTAGTTCTGCATATAAAGAGCGCATTAGAATGAGCACATTTTCGTTCGTATCTATGTAATTGTCTATTTCTCTATGCAGGGTAATTCCTTTTTGTATAATTTCAGGATAATCACTTAAATCTTTTCCACGTACAAAATCACCAAAAATATTGGCTGTCATTAAAGCATGATTGTCGTACGAAAAATAGAGATGTCCTAAAAAATTCATATTCTAAAGAGAAGCTAAAGTTTGAATCAAGTAGGTATAAAGTTAAAAGACAGTTATTTATCGTTCAACCAATAAATAAATTTACCCCAAAGTGAAGTTGGTCGGTCTGCTTTCTTCTTGTTCTTTTTATTTCTTGGTGCAGGTTTCTTTTTAGCTTTTGGTTTATCTGCTTGTTGTATAGCTAATTGCTCTTGGTAATGTGCTCTCTTTTTTGCCTTTAACCTTTCTGCTTCTTGTTGTTTTTCTTTTTCAGCTTTAGCTATCCTTCGCGCTTCCAACTCTTCTTTAGAAGGTCTCTTCTTTTTAGTAAGAGAAGGATGTGTTTGCTTTGGCTTTGTTTTGCGTGGTTTGTTTACTGGTTTATCTGTTTCAACCTTATCTTCATTTTTAGCAGATAAATCTGTATTAACCGTGTTTTCTTCCGATTCAACTTCAGTATCGTCTATTTTTTTTGTTTCGGGTAAGTCTATTTTTCCAATAACTTTAATACCTCCAATTTCAACTTTAGGTGCTTTTATAACACCGTCAACAATATTGAGTGGAATTTCTTCTTCTTCCTTTTCTTCAGATTCAGGTTTAGACTCTTCTTCCTCTTCTTTCTCTATTTGTGTTTCAGTAGTAATTGTAGTTGTATGACTTTCAAGCGCCTGTTCTTCTGTTACTTTCTGTGTTTCTGGTTGGTTTGTTTGAAGATCGTTTTCAGGATTGTCTACTATGTCAACATTCTCGGCAGTAGATTCATCGGATAATGCTTTGTTCATTTCTTCGATAGGAGAGGGCTTGAAATTATCTAGAACGGCATCTAAAACCGAATCAGGTATTTTACTATTGGGATGATTGGTAATGTTTATCGCGTGTTCTTTTTCTAGAAAAGCAACAACATCTTTGGCATTAATTTCTAATCTTCTCGCAAGTTGGCCTAAACGCATTCCTATTTTTTTTCACAAATATACATATACAATTTCTTGAAGTGCAAGTTTAGCATTTCAAGATTCAATAGTAAGCGTTAGAAACTTCTTCAGAGTTTAGAATTAGACAAGGCAATTTTAAATCATTTGTTATTAATGTTTGAGCAAAACGGTCAAACTGCGGAAGTAAGCTTTCTGTGTGATAGGCTAGTGCAAACATATCAGCGTTTACTTCTTTTCCGTAGTTTACTACTTTTGTGTGAAATGATTTATTTCCAGAAAGCAAATTGATTTGATTTTTGACTTGTTTTTCTTCATATTCTTTCTTGACTAAAGCAATTCTTATCTTTATTTGTTGGGCCAAGCGTTCATCTGTCTGTTTTTCTCCTACAATATGTACCTCGGCATCAAACATCAATGCAAGATCTGCTGCGTAATTAATAATCTGTAAACTTTCTTTACTTAAGTCTATTGGGCAAATTATTTTTTGAATAGAATTAATTTGTAAGTTTTCTTGCACCACCATAAACGGAACATCACAAGAGGTAATTACCTTAATGGCATAACTCCCAAAAAGTTTCTGCATACCTTTAGAACCATGTGTTCCCATTACGATTAAACGAGCATCTTCTTCCTCAGCAACTCTTCCAATGTCTTCAAATATAGTTCCAATAGCAACTACACAAGTTATTTCAGGATCTCCTTCTTGTCGCGTTTTTGCAGCAATAATCTGTTCTAATTTAGCTTTAGCTTCGCCAATTTTACTTTCGTCTTCAACGATATGCAATAATTTGATGGCTGTGTGCTTTCTCCTACCTAAAATAGTTGCATAGTTTAAGGCTTCATCTCCAACACTTGTAAAGTCGTGTGGTACGATATAAATATTCGCGCTCATAAGAATGATGTTTTCTCAAATTTAGTTAATTATATCACACAAGCCAATTTTATTTTGTAGAAATACATTTTGTGTTTTTTAGCTCTTATATTCTGTTGTAATACAATAATTAACATATTTAGTGCTTTAAGTTAAGGCGACATTCTTTATATTTACTGAAGCTGTTTTTCTGTTTTAATTTACCTGGCCATGGGAATGATGGAAATAGAATATCGAATGTATTCGTTTCAAAAAATAGAGTACGGTTTGTGTTGTCTAAAATTTCTACTCAAACGCGCATCCATCTTATTACACATTCATTTGGTTCTGCTGTTACTAGTTTTGCTTTGTCTGAAGAAAACAGAAGTTTTGGTAAACTTATTTTTTTAACTTCTCCTAATAAGATAAAAGAGGTGTTTACAGTTTTTGGCAATTTTATGCGTCTTAAATCGAAAACAGTAAATCAAGTAATTGCCTTAAGTGAAAACTTACTAAATGAAACGGCTAACGAAGCAGTAGTTGCTAAAAAGTTAGTAAAAAGTTCATTTGAAAAGCTACTTATTATTCACGACGAAAAAGATAAGGTAATTCCTTTTAAAACGGCTCTAGAAATTAAAAATGCGCTTACTTCTTCACAGTTAAATATCCATTCCGGAATAGGGCACTATAGAATGTTATCGAACTCGGCTGTTTTGAATGAAATAAAAGAATTCTTAAATTAAGTTTTAGATGATTTGAGTGAGATGAGCTCATTGGTTACCTCTAGAATATTTTCGTCTACTAGGTAATTCATTACCTGCTGTAGTTGGTCCTTATTCTTCAACCCCAAAAGGGACTTTATTTCATCAAATGTAAAATCATTTTTCTTTAGCTCTTCTTGTATTATTTCAATTATTTCTTGATTGCTGTAATCTGCGTTTTTTTCTATTAAACATACATCACATACTCCGCAATTTTCTCCTTTTTGATCAAAATATTCAAGGATTTGTATAGATCTACAAATAGGTCTTTTCACTAAGTGAAGTATTGCATTTAATTTATTTTCTGCAATTGTTTTTCTTAAGGTATACACCTCTGTTTTAATACGCAGGTAATCATCTGGTAATCGCTCGTGTAAAAAAGTAACTTGCGGTAAGTCACTGCTCCATTGAATATCTATTATACCATGTGTTTCTAGAAATTTAAGTTGTTGCTCTAATTTTTGTTTGCTTATTTTTAAGCGTTTTGCAATAATATCCTCTTCAATTTTTACAAATTCAGAAAAAACACCGGCATAACTTCTGCTCAGCCATGTAATTAAGTCGGAGTGTGCATCGTATTTTACTTGAAAGCTGTATACTGCGGTATTACTAACTGCAAATTTAAAGCGCGTAGGATGATAAACAGCTTCGTTAAAGACCAAGTCGCCATTTAATTCCAGTATTTTTAAAGCATTGTAGGTGGGAATAGCTTCTAATTTATATTTTTTGATGAAATCACCGAGATGAAAAGGGTAGGTTTCGTTTAAACCAGATCCAATTGCTAATCGTACATAATTGCATAAAGCACGATACGTATTTTTGATAAAGTCAACCGTAGGAAACTGACTTAAAGTTTGGTAGGAGAGCTGTTTTAAGTCTGAAGGATTATGAAAAGCATAAGTTCTTGACTGTTTTCCATCTCTACCTGCTCTGCCGGCTTCTTGAAAATAAGCTTCGATAGAGTTGGGGAGCTGGTAATGTATTACGAAACGCACATCGGGTTTATCTATTCCCATTCCAAAAGCGTTTGTGGCTACAATAACTTTTGTTTTGTCTTGTATCCATTCATTTTGGATTTGCTTTCTTCTGTCTCCAGCTAAACCTCCATGATAAATGGCCACGGCATGTTTGTGGTTATACAAGAGTTTTGCGATTTCTTTTGTTTCTCTTCGGGTTTGGCAGTAAATAATTCCGGTTTCGCCTTTAAATTTTTCACAAATATCTACAATGTCTTTCAACTTATTTTGCGAACTGTAAAGTTCGTAACTGATATTGTTTCTAGCGAAATTTCCTTCAAAATATTTTTGTTTCTTCAGCGCTAATTGCTCAATTATATCTTTCCTTACTTCTTTTGTAGCCGTAGCGGTTACCGCAATAATTGGAACGCTTGGGTGATATTCTCTTATTTTGGCAATTTCTCTGTAAGCAGGCCTAAAATCATGTCCCCACTGCGATATACAATGCGCTTCATCAATTGCAAAAAGAGCAACGTGCATTTGTTTTAAGCGCGTAATAAATAAAGAAGACTTTAATCTTTCTGGAGAAACATATAAGAAGTCTAAACTTCCAAACTTTGCATTGTCCAGGGTGATGTCTATTTCTCTTTTAGACATTCCTGAAATAATTGCTTTGGCTCTAATTCCTTTTGCCTTTAAGTTATCTACTTGGTCTTGCATTAAAGCAATTAATGGAGAAATTACGATACAAACTCCTTCTCTTGCTAAACCTGGAATTTGATAACAGATTGATTTCCCTCCCCCGGTTGGTAGAAGTGCTAATACGTCATGACCATTTATGGAAGCGTTCACAATATCTTCTTGAATTCCTCGAAACGAAGAAAATCCCCAATACTTTTCAAGAATTTCTGTGCTTTTCAAAACGTCTAATTATAGTTTCATTCGTGCAGTTGCGCTAATCTCCTGACCAGCAAATTGTTGCTTTTGGTAGTGTTGCAGGCCTGTAATTGCTATCATGGCAGCATTATCTGTACAATATTCAAACTTTGGGATAAAGGTTTTCCAATCCCTTTTTTCACCCTCCAATAAGAGTCTATTTCTAAGTCCAGAATTAGCAGATACACCACCTGCAATTGCAATTTGTTTTATCTTATATTGTTTACTTGCTGCAATTAGTTTTTTAAAGAGAATTTCTAAGATAGTAGCTTGTATAGAAGCACAAATATCATTTAAGTTTTCCTTTACGAATTCCGGATTTTCTTTTTCTTTCTTCTGAATGTAATAAAGAATAGAGGTTTTTAACCCACTAAAACTATAATTTAAATCGGGAACATTTGGCTTGGCAAATGGGTGTGTGTTGGGTTGACCAAGTTGAGCATATTTGTCTATTAATGGTCCGCCCGGATAGGGTAACCCTAAAATTTTCGCACTTTTATCAAAGGCTTCTCCAGCAGCATCATCTATCGTAGTGCCCACTACTTCCATGTCTAAATAATCTTTTACTAACACAATTTGCGTGTGTCCTCCAGAAACTGTCAAACAAAGAAAAGGGAAAGTTGGTTTTTCGGTATTCGCGTCATCTATAAAATGTGCAAGAACATGTCCGTGCATGTGGTTGCAATCTAGCAACGGAATATCTAATCCTAATGCAAAAGATTTGGCAAAAGAGGTACCGACGATTAATGAACCAAGCAATCCTGGTCCGCGTGTAAAAGCAACGGCATCAATATCATCTTTTTTTATACCTGCTTTTATTATTGCTTGGTCTACAACAGGAATAATATTCTGTTGGTGGGCTCGAGAAGCTAACTCAGGAACTACACCACCGTACTCTTCATGTACTTTTTGGCCTGCAATTACGTTAGATAAAATACGCGTATTTTTCAGAATTGCAGCAGAAGTATCGTCACAAGATGACTCAATCCCCAAAATGATAATATCTTTACGGTTCAAGATTTGTAGAGTTTTTAATATCAGATGGTAAAAGTACTGAAAATACTAGGAAAAATTGTACTTGGTATCCTAGATTGGATATTGATACTTCTTATCGTCTTATCTTTTGCTATTCGTTCTTCCTGGTTTCAAACCTATGCTGCAAGTAAAGTAACCACTTACTTGTCAGAACAGTTAGGAGCGCCTGTATTTATAGACAAAATTGATGTTACTTTTATTGATAGAGCTTACCTCGAGGGCGTTTTGATTTATGATCAAAAAGGAGATACTTTGGCTTATGCTAAAAGTATTTTTGTAAATCTTAATTCGTATGATGTGAAATCTGGCTGGTTTGAGCTTCAGGAAGTTCGACTAGAAAAAGCGGTGGCAAAGCTTACAAAGTATAAAGGAGAAAAAGCGCTTAATTTTCAATTTTTAGCCGATTACTTTAAGTCGGAATCCAAAAACAAAAAATCAAAATTCACATTAAAAGCGCATACCTTGTCTGTATGTGATGTTCACTTTTTATTTGATGATCAAAATAAACCTAAAAAGCAATTTGGTATAGATTACGCGCATTTAGATTTATCTAAACTCCAATTTACAGCAAGTAATGTGCACATTACTGAGAAAGACTATCATGCAAAAATTGAAGCATTTTCTGTAACAGAGCAAAGTGGTTTTCAGTTAAATGATTTGATTGGAGATATATACTTCAATAAAAAAGGAATTTATGCAAATAAGCTACAAATTCGAACACCTCAAACGCATATTACGTCACCTAATTTTGCACTTAAAACAAACAGTTACTCTACTTATTTTCATTTTTTAGACAGTGTAGTGTTTGATGCAAAACTTGCTCATTCAACAGTTTCTCTATACGACGTGTCTTTATTTGCTTCTGCTTTGGAAGGCATGCAAGATAGAGTAAACTTAGAGGTTGAGGTATCTAGAAAAATTAAAGATTTACGCTTGAGTAATTTAAACCTAGCTTTTGGAGAGCTGTCTCAGATTAAAGGTAAATTATCATTGCCAGATTTTAGAGATTTAGAAAATGCGATTTTTGCCGAAAGAATTTCTGAGATTTATATTGATCTCAAAGATTTAGAAGCGATAAAACTACCGATAAATGCAGGTGTAAACTCTGTGCTACTTCCAGCAGAAATTAAGCGCTTGGGGTATGTTAATGGAAAAGATATTAGGTTGGATGGTAGTTATAATCAATTCGTAATTCGTGCAGATGATATAGCAACTCGTTTAGGTTCTGTAAAAGTTTCTCCAGGAATTGTATTTAACCACAGTGCTGATCAATCAGGTTTATCCTTTGGTCCCACTCAAAATTCAGTCAGAGATATTCATGTAAATGATTTCAATTTAGGTGCTTTTTTACAAAATAAAGAGCTGGGTATAGTTGCCGGAAAATTTGATTTATCAGGCTTTGCTACATCTTTTAAAACTATAGATTTTTCTTTGATTGAAGGAGATGTTGAGCGTTTTGACTTTATGGATTATGCGTATACACATGTGACGGTAAGAGAAGCATGCTTTAAGAACCAAAAGTTTGAAGGTATTGTAAAAGTAAAAGATCAAAATTTAGATTTAGAATACGCAGGGTTTTTAGATTTAAAAGGAGAAAAGCACCTTAATTTTAAGGTAGATTTGAGAAAAGCACTTCTAAAAGCGCTAAATTTAGTAGATAGAGATAGTAGTAAACTTAGTACCACTGCAACTGTAGATTGGTACGGGTTAAATCCAAAAACGTTTAAAGGAACCGTAAAATTAGATAATGTTTTTTATAAAGAGAATAACGACTCTATTCGCGTACCCGAATTAAAAATAGCCTTAAATAGAAGTAAATTAGGAGATAAACTTACCGTTACATCTTCTATTTTAAATGCAGCCATAGAAGGCGAGCTTAATTTAAATACAATTGTCAATAATTTAAAATATCAGTTTAGTCAAGTAGTACCCGTTTTGGTTACTGCAGAAAATACAGTGAGCGAACAGATAAAAAGTGATTTTACCTACGAAGTACGTGTAAAAAATATGCAACCGTTCTTCTCTATTTTTGCTAACGAAATCTCGGTAGCAGATGGCACCCGATTAAATGGATTCTACAACGAATCAAACAGTGAGTTTCAGCTCAATCTTTTTTCAGACAGAATTGCCTATAAATCATATTATGCAGAAAATATATCTCTGCTACAAGAATTGCAGTTTGGACAGTTAATTGCTATTTACGACATCGATAAAATTCACCTTACAGATACCCTTACTTGTGCTGATTTTCATTTCACAACTATTGGTTTTTCAAATACACTAGATGCTCAGATGAGCTGGAATCCAGTTACAGCTAATCCTTCTAATATCTCTTGGTCTACCGAAATTCTAGACGCAGAAACGTTCAAGTTTGATTTTCTTAAATCTTATTTCACGGTAAAAGAGCACCGCTGGGATATCAGTCGTTTGAGTCAAATTATTTACGCACCTGATAGCCTAGCTTTTAATAATTTCAAGATTGAAAGGGCAGGGCAATATTTAAGTTTAGAAGGCATTGCTTCAAACAAACCAACCGATAAATTGAATGTTATTGTAAATAATTTAAGCTTGGCCGACTTCTCGGGTATTTTGAACAAAAATTTAGCAATGAAAGGTGTTGCAAATGTTAATGGCTCAATTTCTACACCTTTTTCTGGCCTCACTTTTAACGGAACAGCAGATATAGATCAATTATATTTAAATCAGGAAGAAGTTGGAGATGTTTTAGTAGCTGCTAATTATGATAACCAACGAAAAGTAATTGTTTTAGATGGCGACTTATACTATAGAAATGCAGAAACCTTTGCTTTTCAAGGTAATTATTTCTTAGACAAACAAGAAGATAATTTAGATTTTAATTTGCTATTTGACGGAGCAGATTTAGAAGTGGTAAATGCATTTATGGATCCTGATGTGGTAGCTAATATTCAAGGAAACCTAAGTGGAAAGCTTAAAGTAAGAGGAACTCCTTCGGCTCCAGAACTAATTGGAAAAGTGAAGTTAGATAAAGGCAACGCAAAATTAGCTTTGCTTGGAGCAAACTTCAAGTTTGGTGGAGACATCAATATTGATTCCTACGGCGTATATATAGATAATATGCCGATAACAGATGAAGAAGGACATACGGGTTCTATGGTTGGTCAAGTTTTTCACGATAATTTCACAAATTTTAATTTTGACCTCAATTTCAATTTAGAAGATGACGCAATAAATCGAGATCCGTATCAGCCCTATAAAATTTTGCCTTTAGAAAAATTCTTGGTTATGAATACTACTTACAAAGAAGGCGATGTGTATTATGGTAAAGCATATGTAACTGGTACAGCCAATATCGCTGGTTATGAGGATAATTTGGAAATAACTGTAGATGTAAAGAGTGAAAAAGGTACTTGGGTAGATTTTCCTATGTACGGATCAAGCGAGATAACAGAAGAAAACTTTATTGTTTTAAATCCAGATAAAAACAAAGATTCTATAGAAAAACCACCGCTAATAGATTTTACAGGTGTAGATATGAATCTTACAATTAATGCAACGCCAGATGCCAGACTCAAACTCATTTTTGATGAAAATGTAGGCGATGAAATAACAGCTTACGGAGCAGGAGAACTTGAAATAAAACTCGATAATTTTGGAGACTTGGCAATGGAAGGTGTTTACACAGTTGATGATGGAGTGTACAACTTTGCTATGGGACCGTACAAACAAAACTTTTATATACAGCCTGGCGGAACAGTTCAATGGACAGGTAATCCCTACGAAGCTACCTTAGATTTATCTGCCTTCTATAAAACTACGGCCAATATATCTACGGTTATGAACGAAGTAATTGATGGAAGAACAAATGATAACGAAGAAATTTACTGTTACTTAAACATGCAAGGAGAAATGACTAAACCTAATATTTCTTTTGATATTCGAGCACCTAAAGCATCTGAATCCGGAAAGGCGGTAATAAATAGAATTAGAAGTGAGCAAGATGAGCTTAATAGACAGTTCTTTTCATTGATGATAGCCAAACGTTTTCAGCCTTTAAATTCGCAACTACAAGTTGGCGGTGGAGGAGCTTTGGATCTTTTGTCTACACAAATTAACTCTTTACTTTCTGCTGTTTCTACAGATTATAAATTAAATGTTGCATTAGATTCTGATGAGCTTACAGGAGATAATTCATACGAACTAGGTGTTTCTAAAGGGTTTTTAGACGATAGACTAATTGTAAGCGGAAGCTTTGGTGTAGAAAACAGAACAAATGAAAATGCAGCGCAAACCAATAATTTTATTGGCGACGTGAGTATAGAATACCTTTTAAATGAATCTGGAAATTTTAGAGTAAATGTGTTTAACGAGTCGAACGATTACTCCATTATTCAAGACAACAATATTGGTCAATTTACACAAGGAGTAGGGTTACAGTATCAAGAAGACTTTCAAAATCTGGGCGACTTTAAATTATTCCAGTATATTGCCGATGTTTTTAGGAAAAAGGAGAATAGGAAGTACAATTATTCTCAAAAAAAGGTGTTAAAACCAATTCCAGAAGAGTACAAACAGAACCCTGGAAAACTAGAAGAAGAAATAAAAGAATTAAATAATTAAAGATGAATAAAGTACTAATAGCCAATAGAGGAGAAATTGCTAGGAGAGTAATTAGAACCTTAAAGAAAATGAACATTAAAAGTGTTGCTGTTTATTCTGATGCAGATGCAAACGCACCTTTTGTTTTGGAAGCCGATGAAGCCGTGCATATCGGGGCTTCTCCTTCTGCGGAAAGCTATTTAGTGCAAGATAGAATTTTAAAAGTTGCACAAGACCTCGGTGTAGATGGAATCCATCCAGGTTATGGATTTTTGTCTGAGAACGCTGATTTTTCTGAGAAGGTAAGAGCCGCAGGGATCAAGTTTATTGGTCCATCTGCCAAAGCTATGCAAACCATGGGAGATAAGCTCTCTGCAAAACAAGCGGTAAAAGAGTTTAATGTACCATTAGTGCCAGGTGTGGATAGAGCTGTAACTGATTTTAACGAAGCAAAACAGATTGCTGTTCAAGTTGGTTTTCCAGTCTTAATTAAAGCTTCTGCCGGTGGTGGTGGTAAAGGAATGCGTTTAGTAGAGCGTGAAGAAGACATGCAAGAACAAATGCAAATGGCACAATCAGAAGCGCGTTCTTCTTTTGGAGATGACGCCGTTTTTGTGGAGAAATTTGTTACTAAACCACGTCATATAGAAATACAAGTATTCGCAGATTCACATGGAAATTATGTACATCTTTTTGAAAGAGAATGTAGTATCCAACGTCGTCATCAAAAAGTAATAGAAGAAGCTCCAAGTGCTGTTTTAACACCTGCTTTGAGAGAAGAAATGGGCCAAGCAGCTATAAATGTAGCCAAGGCATGTGATTACGAAGGTGCGGGAACTGTTGAGTTTTTATTAGATGCCAACCACGATTTCTTTTTCTTAGAAATGAATACACGTTTGCAAGTAGAACATCCCGTTACAGAAGAAGTAACCGGACTCGATTTGGTTGAATGGCAAATTAGAGTTGCTAGAGGAGAACAATTACCGCTGAAACAAGAAGAAATTGAATTGAAAGGACACGCAATGGAAGTTAGAGTTTATGCAGAAGATGCACTCAATAACTTTGCTCCAGATATTGGAACTTTACAACGCTACAGAAAACCAAATTACGATTGGTGTAGAGTAGATGATGCTTTCGAAGAAGGTATGGAAATTCCTATTTTTTACGATCCAATGATTGCCAAATTAGTAACCTACGGAGAAGATAGACAAGATTCTATCAATAAAATGATTAGAGCTATTGATGAGTATCAAATTTCAGGTTTGCGTACAACTTTAGATTTTGGTAAATATGTAATGAAGCATAAAGCATTTGTATCTGGAGATTTTGATACAAATTTTGTGAAACATTATTTCACAGATGCAAACATTATGCATACTGCAGCTGTTGAAGAAGAGAAAGCATTAACTGCAGCTGTAGATACAATCTGGAAAGATTTGATAGAAAAACAAAATGAAAACTTTGCAGTAACTCCAAAAAAATAAACATTGGCAAAGACAGGCGTAGCATATTTTATACAACAAGTTAAGAAGAATGGATTAAAGCATGTAGTTATCTCTCCGGGTTCTAGAAATGCACCGCTAACAGTTGCATTTACAGAGGATGATAACTTTACTTGTTATTCAATTGCAGACGAAAGAAGCGCTGCCTTTTTTGCAATGGGAATGGCGCAACAACTAAAACAGCCTGTTGCCGTTTTGTGTACATCAGGTTCGGCTCTATTAAATTACGCTCCAGCAGTTTCTGAAGCCTTCTATCAAGAAATTCCATTAATTGTTATTTCTGCTGATAGACCAAGTATGTGGACAGATCAAGGTGATGGCCAAACCATAAGGCAAGTTGGTGCATTAAATAATCACATTCATTTTGAAGCAGAGTTAAACGAAAATGTTTCTTCAGAAGATGAGGTTTGGGAGCTAAATAGAACAATAGATCAAGGTTTTCAAACCGCAACAGTGCTCAAAAGAGGTCCAGTTCATTTTAACTTTCCGTTTACTGAACCGTTATACAATAAAAAAGAGGTTCAAATCCATCCAACCAAACAGATAGAGTTGTTTGAGTTAGAAAAGTCTTTTAATGCTTCACAATTAGAAATACTCTCAAACGAATGGAATTCTTCTGCCAAGCGCATGATAATTGTTGGTCAGCACGCCTTAAGTTTGCCCTTGCAACAAGCCTTAATAGATTTAGCAGAAGATCAATCTGTGGCAGTATTGGTAGAGAATACAAGTAATTGTACGCACAGAACTTTCACGCAATGCATAGATAGAAGTTTAAATAGTATAGCTAAAGAAAAAGAAGTAGACTTTGCTCCCGATATTTTAATTACAATAGGAGGAGCCATTGTTTCTAAAAGAATTAAAAAATTTATCAGAAGAAACAAACCAAAACACCATTGGAGAGTCGGTAAGCAATTTTTGTTTATGGACACTTACCAAAGTTTAACACGCTCTTTTGAAATGGATGCGTTGAATTTCTTCTCACAGCTTAAATTCCCAAGTTTAGAAACAAATGTGTCAAATTACGGTGGAAAATGGAAGCAGCTAGATTTATTGATACAAGAAAAGCATCAAGTATTTTTTCAAGAACCTGTTTACTCAGATTTATCTGTTTTTGAAATCGTTTTAGATTTTATTCCAGAGAATAGTCAGCTTCACATGGCAAATAGCTCAGTTATCCGTTATTGTCAGTTGTTTGATAATGTAGCATCTATTAAACGTTATTGTAACCGTGGAACATCTGGTATAGATGGCAGTACTTCTACAGCAGTTGGTGCAGCTACAGTGAAGCCAAACGAGTTAATTACATTCATTACGGGTGATATTTCTTTCTTTTATGATTCTAACGCACTATGGAACAATTATCTTAGAGAAAACCTAAAAATTATTCTTATTAATAATAGTGGAGGTGGTATTTTTAAAATTATTGAAGGTCCGTCTACCACCAAGGCTTTAGATAAATACTTTACTACCAAACAAGAGCGAAATGCAGAAGATTTATGTAAAGCATTTGATGTAAATTATCTGAAAGCAGAGAGTTTGGCAGAGATTGAAAATCAAATGGAAACCTTCTACAGCAAACCAGAAAATAACCGACCGATGTTGTTAGAAGTGTTTACGCCTTACGAGTTGAATGATAAAGAACTGCAAAGGTATTTTGAGCAGATACGCGTGCTTTAATGAGATTTTAAAGTGTAGGTCTTAAATAGCTATTTGTTTAAGTACAGAATAAACAGAAACTTTACAAAGCTCCGGGAAGTTTTAATTTCACTTTTTTTTACTGATTGTAAGTAATGTATGTTGTAGTGCGTTTTAGGTTATTATACGTTTTGAAACCTTTATGATTTGAATAAGCAGTTAAACAATTGTTTTTTAAGTTACACTTTTTTATCTAAATTGCAGGGTATATTAATTCATTTAAAAATTTGCACGATCAATTTAATAAACCCGCCCTTTTTGTAGAAACAGATCATGGTAATAAATCATACGAATGTACAAATAATGAACAAGCCGTAATGGTTATGAACAGACTAGGAACCTCAGGCTGCGCCGGTTTTAACATCTGGAGAACCTTTGGTTCTTACACACCAGAATTAGATGAGTTGGTGCGCGTTTCTGATTTTATGAACGATGCTTTCGTAACCCACACCTTTGATGTTGGCAATGGCGCTTGGGAACATCAAGCTTCTTTATGGAAGATTAAAGTATCTAATGACGATGGTGCAAAAGAAAAATCAGAATTACGAGAACTTGAATGTATAGTATCTGCGAATAAAACGAAAGGATTTGGGACTTTATATAACAGACAATTTAACGTTCATAATTATGCGGATGCGAACTTCTTAACTAGCTCTGTAGAAACTACTAACTGTAATCTAGGACCTTCCGACCCTGCGACTAATGGTTTGGTTGGATATTTGTTTAGTGAGGGATGGGAACAGAAATCTATTGAGTGGAAAAAAAGAAAAAATTGAAAGTTATTAATTTGAAGAACAATACAGATTATAGAATAAAATATTACGACTATGATACTTATAACTTAAATAATGATAGCAACGGAAACCCAACCGATGAAAAAAGATTGGGTTTAAATTATATGTTGTTTTATGGTTTAGGTTATACATTTGGTAGAGATAAATAAATGAGGAAAAAAGTTTCTTTTTCTAAATTCTTTTAGTCGATAATTGATGAGAAGTGAGTATCTCATACAACCGCCTTTTTGTTATATCTCGTCAAGGAGTGAAAATTAAATCAAATCAATAGACTTCTTCTATAAAGATCTCTTTTTTGATAGTTTGTGGATAGTAAGAATTAAACTTTCTTGTATTATCAACAGCGAGTATAACATCGCAAAATTCAAAAGCCAAATCTACATTGTGGGTAGAGAAAAGCACGAGCTTCTTTTCTTCTTTAGCAATTTTTTTTAGCAGTTTTATCGTTTTTAGTCGGTTGCTGTAATCTAAAAATGCAGTAGGCTCGTCTAACACAATTACTGCAGCTTCTTGCGCCAACGCTTTTCCTATCATGGCTTTTTGTCGTTCTCCATCAGAAATAAGGTGCGAACTTTTACTTTGTAAATTTTCTAAATTTAGAAGATTTAAAATTTCATCTACACGCTGCCTATCTTGCTGGGATAATTTACCCAAAACATTAGTGAAAGGAGCTCTACCTAAGGTAATTAGGTCTTTTACTGATAAATGCTGAACGCCATAGAATTTAGAAGGAACAAAGCTCAAATACGCTGTTTTTTCTTTTGCATGAAGAGCTTGTATTGCAGTTTCGTTCATTCTTATAGTTCCACCCAGTAGTTTTTGTTCTCCCAGTAATGTTTGAAGTAAGGTAGTTTTACCACAACCATTTTTTCCCATGAGTGCATAAACATTTCCGGCTTCTAGCGTTACGTTATCTACTGTAAATAGGCAAGAGCTGTACCCAATTTCGCTATGTGAAAAGTGTATCTTCAAAATTTCTTTAAGATTATCCAAACCACAACAGGAGCACCAATTAATGCGGTAATGGCGTTTATCGGAATAGCAATATGTGCGCTTAGCAGCTGGATGGCACAATCACACAATAAGAGTAAAATGGCGCCTAGCAAAGCACTGCCAAGCAGTAAATAGAAGTGATTGGTAGTTTTAAAGATTAGCTTACTCATGTTTGGAACGGCTAATCCAATAAATGCAATTGGTCCGCAAAGGGCGGTAACTGTTCCTGTTAATACAGCTGTAATACTTATAATTAACAACCTTAATCGTTTAATTTGAACACCAAGAAAGTATGCGTTTTGATCACCAAGTACTAAAATGTTCAACGGTTTTACCAGTAAAAGACTTATAATTGCAGCACTTAAAATTACGAAAGAAAACCAGCCTAATTGTTCAAATTGCACGTTGCTTAAGGATCCGAAACTCCATAGGGTAAACGCTTTAAGCTGATTGGCATCACTATAGGTTTGAATAATGTTAATTAATGCTCCAGAAAAACTACCAAGCATTATCCCAACTAACAATAAAGATACTTTTGAGCGGACGTAAATAGAAGTAAGTAGGATGAGTAACCCAAAGGCCAATGCTCCGATTAATGCACTACTCACAACCCCTAAGTCTGTTGTAAACACTGAAAAACCTGTCATTGTAGCCAATGCAACTAATAAACTCGCGCCAGAATTTAGTCCTAATACATATGGTCCCGCTAATGGATTTTGAAAAAGTGTTTGCATTAATAAGCCCGAAATAGATAAAGCCATACCGGCTAAAATTGCTGTTATTACTTTTGGAATTCTAAAAACGCGGGCCGTAAGCTGTGCATTTTCTTGCGCGTTGAAGTCAAAAAGAGCGTTCCAATAGTCGGTTGCTGTTACGTCTACTTGTCCAATAAATAAGTTACATATAACAACAAGTAGCAAAACAAGTGTTAAGCCAACTAAGCGTTTACTATTTTTTGTGATAACCAATTCTAATTTACTTTGCTATAATAATAAAGTGTTTTATCATCTACTAAATCGGGATGAAACAAGGTAATAAAATCAGCCAAAAGTTTATGAGGAGAAACAGCACTTTGCTCCCAGAAACAATTTTGATTACGTACGTAAGAAAACACATTTCCCTCTTTAAACGCTTTTAAGTGAGCGTATTTAGGGTTTATCTCTTCAATTTCTTTGAGCGAAGCACCCGGTGCATTGATCCAGTTTTCGGTATCGCCGTGGTCTGCCAAAAGCGCTTCAAATTGAAGTTGTAAACTTCCTACTCCTTTTTGATTTTTGTACAAATAATCTAAGTTGGCATCTGCCATAATTTGGGCCATGTAGCTTTCTCCAGCAGGAGCGTTCCAGAAATCGCCCCATACAGAACCTGCTATTATTTTGGGCTGTGCAATGGCTTGTTTTGCCAAATCTTTTAAGGTTTCGTAGCGCAATACTTCTTGGTTAAAATAAGTCGTAGCTTCAGCTTCTTTACCAAACAATTCGCCAAATACTTTTATCCACTCTGCTCTTCCAAGCGGATGTGTTTCTTTCCAGTCATAATTGGCAAAAACGGCCATGTCTGTCTGATAAAGTTGTTGTAATACAGGTACCGACATATCAAAGCCAGCGTGCATTAATAGATTTGGTTTTTGTTTTAAGTAAGACTCAAAATTACCAGAACCAATATCGCCTACGTTTTTAACATTTAATCTTTTAATTCGCTCAGAGCATACATATTTATCACTACTAATTCCTACCAATAACGAATTCAGATTTAATTTATCTAGCATACCCAAATGAGTGCTAGATAATGCAATTACTCGCTTTATTGGAAGTTGTATAAATGAAAAATTAGTCCCCTTTATTAGTGGTTTTTCATCTTTGTAGAGGTAGTAGGTCCAATTTATATCGTCAGTTTTTACTTCAATCTTCGTGTAGTTTGTAAACTTAATAATCTCAAAATTTTCGGCATAAGCTAGTTTTACTGTATCGCGTGGATTGAGAACTTTCTGCAAAGTATCTTGCGATGTATTCGGTTCACTTTCGCAACTATAAAAAGTAAAGAGAACGAGCGCCAAAAGTGTATTTAAGAATAACTTTGTTGAGAGTTGGGTAGCAAAAAACTTACTTTTCATACTACAAAATTGAACAAATTATTGCTTGTAAACAGCATTTTCAACTTATAAATAACAAAATGAGTTGTTCAAAATGCATTTGTTTAGGTTTATTTTATCTAATTTTGCCATGCATTTAGGTTTCAAACTCTAATACAAAGGAGGGAGAATTAATAAGGAATCTTGTGAAATTCAAGAACTGTGTCTGCAGCTGTAAGCTCTAGTAGATTTATTCAAATACCACTGTCTGAAAAACAAAAAAGATGGGAAGGGAATAAATTAAGGAGTAAGTCAGAATACTTGCCAAGTGTATAATGAAGACTTCAGATTAAAGTCGGATTTAATAGTACAATTGCGCATTTCTTGTGCAGCTGTTCTCTTGAATTTATAAAAAGACTATCGTCTTTAATCTGCGGTCATTTTTTAACGTTTTAATTTTTCAGTTATGAAAAAATGTTACATTATGATTGCGCTTATGCTTGGAGCAGGAACAATTCAAGCACAAGACACTTTAACGGTTGATTTTGAAAATCCCGTACTTCCAACTTTAGATACGCACTTTGTTGCTCAATCTGAAATAGACAATTTTTTAATGTTAGATGCTACCTTTGGTTCAACAGCAACTACGAGTCAATGGGGAACTTTTTATAGCGGTTTTACCTATTCAAATAGAACAGATGTAACCACTGCTGGGTTTACCAATCCGTATAGTGCATTTCCCGGAGAAGGAGCAGATGGATCTGATCAGTTTGCCGTTTTTTACAGCTCCAATGATACCCTTTCGTTTACAGGACCAACAGTACTTGTTGACGCACAATTCACGAATAATACCTATGCGGGTATTTCTATGCGCGATGGTGATAGTTTTGCGAAGCAATTTGGTTCTACAACAAATGCTGCTGGAGATGATGACGGAACAAATGGCGAAGATTTCTTATTTGTTCGCTTTACGGGTTGGGATGTTGACGGTAATATTACTGATTCGGTTGATATTTACTTGGCAGATTTTCGTTTCTCTGATAATACACAAGATTATATTTTAGAAGATTGGACAACGTTCGATTTATCGGCATTAGGAATTATAACCAAAGTAACTTTTAGTTTCGGTTCTTCTGATGTTGGTCAGTTTGGAATTAACACACCAACTTACTTTGCAATGGATAATATGCGTTATTATAACTATTACGCAGGTTTAGAGAATGAGCAAGTTAAAGTAAGTGTTTATCCAAATCCGGCAACAAGTCAGGTTTCAATTCTCGGAGCAGAAGGAAATGCAAAAATCTTTAGTACCTCTGGTAAATTGGTTTATGCTAATAAAATTAGTTCAAATCAAAAGATAGATGTTTCTTCTTTTGAAACAGGAATTTATTATTTAACTGTAGAAACTAAAAACGGTTCTGCAACACAGAAGTTAATCGTACAATAATCTAATTTGAGAACTTGAATACACGGTTCAAGTTCTCATTTTTAAATGAGACTCATAACGTTAATATCTATTTTTTTATCGGTTCATGGTTGGACCCAAGGAGATACTACGTCTCAAAAAACACTGCCTGTTCAGTTTTATAAATCCATTGAAATTATACAACAGCCCAGAGCAGTATTAATTACTAATCTTCCTATACATTTTTTTGGACCAGAAGAAATTGAAAGGCTACAACCTTTAGATGTTGGAGACCTATTACAACGTTCACCAGGAGTAACTTTGAAGAATTATGGAGATATTGGCGGGTTAAAATCCGTTTCTTTTAATGGTTTAGATGGTCAGCATAACGTATTAATCTTAAATGGTGCCAAGGTTTCTAACCCACAATCGGGTTTAGTAGATTACAGTAAGCTGAGAATAGAAAATTTAACTTCTTTGTATCTTACAACTGAAACAGACTATGTTATGGGTTCTACGGTAGATGCTGTTTTAGCAGGTAATGCAGTTATTGCCCAAACGTTTGAAAGTACTTATCCAAGAGATAAATTTGCGCTGCGTGCTTCTGGTTTATATGGTTCTTTTAATCTTGTAGATTTGTATTTAGCCACAAAACTTAGAATCAAAGAAAAGGGTTACATTGCAGTAAGTGCTTCTAGAAGAGACTACGATGGAGACTTTGATTTTGATTTAAATACCCAAAACGTTACACTTTCGGGTACAAGAAGAAATAATTATTACGGTCAAGATCAAATTAATTTAGGTGCAGGTTATAGTTGGGAAACAAAAAAAGGAAAAGACATGGCTTTGCAGCTTACTTCCTTTTACACGTCAATCTATAATCAATTACCCGGTGCAGTTATCGCTTACACAGCCAATAACGATGAAAATTTATCTACGAATCAGTTCAATATAAATACAAATTTTAGAATTGGAAATAGAGTAAAATCAAATCGTTATCTCACACAAAAAATATATGCTAACTACACGTATGACAGTATTACCTATATAGATCCAACTTATTTTAGTAATCCAAGTTTTATAGAACATTCCTATCAAAACGATACGTATACGCTGGGCTATTTATATAGTTTAAATCAATTTAATCGGAGTCTTTTTCAATTTGGAATAGAAGAAGAGGTAAATCGATTACAATCTAATCGAATTTCTTTAGAAGAGCCTGTGCGTTTTAGCTCAAAGGCATTTGTTTCATATAACAGAAGTTTTAAAGATTTTTATATCATGAGTAGGCTAGGCTTTATAAATGTGATTGAGCAAAATCAAAGTAAAAAAGAATGGCTCACACCCCAAAATGCTTTATTACCAAGTGTTAGAGCGAATTGGAATAAATATAAGAAAGTTAAGCCCTTTTTGAGCTTCAAATCTAGTTTTAGAATGCCTAACTTTAATGAGTTGTATTACTCTCAAATTGGTAATGTTAATTTAGAACCAGAAAGAGCGCATCAAATTAAGATTGGCGTAAACGGAGTAGGTGAAAAAGAATTGAATTATATAAAAAGGATGCATTTCGATGCTGTGGTTTTTGCATCTCATATTAAAAACAAAATACAAACTATACCAACAGTAAATAGTTTTATTTGGAGCGCTCAAAATGTTGGTAATGTTCTTAGCTACGGAACTACATTAACTGCAAAATATACCTATCCGTTAAGAGATAATTTAAAGATTAGCACCCAAGCCAGCGCAACTTTACAGAATACCATTAACAGAAATGGGAAAGAAGATTTAAATTTTAATCAAACACTGGCTTATTCGCCAAATGTGTTAGGAAATGTAACTGTTTCTTTAGATAGTTATGGCGTTAAAACAACTTTAGAAGCGCTTTACACAGGAAAGAGGTATAGCTTAAATCAAAATATAGATCAAAATTTAGTAGATGCTTATTGGCTGTTTAATGCAACGGTAACTAGAAAGTTTAATATCACAAATAGACATGCCGTGCAACTCTTTTTGAGTGTTAAAAATATAGCAAATACAAACAATCACTTTGTGCGATACTTTGTATTACCCGGTAGAAATTTTCAAATAAAAGTAGTGTATGCGTTTAATTAGCAGTTTACTTATAGCATTTTTAGTAATGGGCTTGATGGGCTGTAAAAAAGAAGATTGCAACCCTCCAGAAAATACCTCTAGTGCTTTAGAAAGTGGTTTTTTGGTTTTAAATGAAGGACTTTTCCAGCAGAATAATGCCAGTTTAACCTTTGTTAGAGAAGATAATCAAACGATAGAAAATCAGCTGTTTTTAAATAAAAATGGTCGACTTTTAGGTGATACGGGTAACGATATGGAAATCTATCAAAACAACATTTACATAGTTGTTAATGCCAGTAATACGATAGAGGTCGTAAATAAGGAAACGCTAAAATCTGTAGCTCAAATTAGCATGCAGTATCAAGGCAATTCAATTTCGCCTAGAGCTATAGACTTTTACAATAATAGCGCTTTTGTTTGTGGGTTTGATGGTTATGTTTACGAAATAAATTTAAGTTCAAACCAGATTACTTCGCGCTTTCAGGTAGGCAATAACCCAGAAGATGTTTTAGTAGTAAACGATAAGCTATTTATTAGTAATTCTGGAGGATTAAATGCACCAAATTATGATTCTACCGTTTTTATTTATGACATTTTGACATCACAAATTACAGCGAAAAATGTAGGCGCAAATCCAGGAAAGTTAATTGCGGATGCTACAGGAGATGTTTATGTGGTAAAGAGAGGAAATTATAGTTCAGATCCTTCCTCACTTGTGCGTTTAGATGTTCAAAATAACTATGAGCCAATAGCTTTAAATATTCCGTGTACTTCTATTTTTCTGGATAATGATGTTCTTTACCTTGGTTTCTATGATTTTACTGCAAGTACTTCTTCGATTTCAACCTTTGATGTGAATACAGAATCTATATTGAATGCTAATTTCATATCAAGTACTGATATTTTAACACTCTATGGAGTTGCAGTGAAGAATAACGTGGTTTATTGTATGGACGCTAGAGGGTTCACAAATACCGGCGTGATTAGAAAATTTAACGCTAACGGAAACAACATTGGCGCCTACGAAGTAGGTTTAAACCCAAATAAAATTTTATTCTATGAGTAAGCAATTCATTCTTTCTGTTTTATTGCTATTGGCAGGACAAGTTACAGGACAAAATTATCCTGGCCCTGTCGGTGCTTTAAATTCAGATGCAATAGAAAACACACGTGTACTTTTCACGGGTTGGGCAACTGGTGTAGAGGTAAAACGCGGATATTTAGATATTGAAGATACTACTTTTGAAATATTGGGAACAAATAAAGCCATTCATGGAGTTCCTAATAATGCCCTTGGTTTTGCTTCTGGCTTAGTTGGAGATGTAGTGTCTTTGGGAGATGGAGGAGAAGCAATTTTAACGTTTGATTGGCCAATTTCTGATGGAAATGGTCCTGATTTTGCCGTTTTTGAAAACTCTTTTAGCGATGAATTCCTTGAGTTGGCTTTTGTAGAAGTAAGTACCGATGGTGAAAAGTTTGTTCGTTTTCCTGCTCATTCAGAAACACAAACGCTAACACAAATAAATGGATTTGGAAATTTAGAAGCTTCACGGTTGTATAATTTAGCCGGAAAATACCGAGGTGGATATGGTACTCCGTTTGACTTATCTGAACTACAAGATAGTATTGGAATTGATATTCAAGAAATACGCTACGTTAAAATTATTGATGCTGTTGGCTCAATTGGAGACAGTGCAAGATATGACGCTCAATACAATAAAATTAACGATCCATACCCAACACCATATGAATCGGGTGGATTTGATTTAGATGGTGTAGGCGTCATTCATCAAACGGTTGGTATTTCTGAAGAAAATAAGTCAGAACTATATTTTTATCCGAATCCGGCTCGAGACTATCTTCATTTTAATAATGTAGTTGAACATGTAGCTATTTATAATACACAGGGTAAATTAGTGTATTCTACTGCAGAAGTAGAGAGTATTCTCTTAAATCTACCTAAGGGAATGTACGTTGTTTTGTTTGGGTATTCGGATAGTGAAATAAAACGAGAACGATTGATTATCGAGTAGCTACAAGGTTAGTCTCTAGAGTAGATCCTTTTAAAGATATTTTTATTCAAAGCAACTAATGTTAAAAAAAATGCGTTTAGGTATCATAACCATTTTAATAAACGTATGAATTTTAGAAATCTATCATTTTATCTAATCGCTTCAACTTTAGTTTTAAGCGCATGTAAAAAAGACGAGCCAACAGAACTTGAACCAGGAATTGTTGTTCCTTCAAATGAAACGGCAAGTGGAGAGCAGTTAAGAAACTTTTTTGATGAAAATCAAGAAAATGCAATCCAAAGTTTTGTAGTAGATGCAGCTAGTCCTGCACTTATACAAGGAAACATGGGAACTTCTATACAATTTAACGCTAACAGTTTCGAAGATGCAGCTGGAAATTCTATTACAGGAAATGTAACAATAGAGCTAACGGAAATCCTTGGAGTTAAGGATATGATATTTCAAAACAGACAAACAGTTGGAAATAACAATGGAAATTTATTTCCGTTGGTTTCTGGAGGACAATTTAATATAACAGCATCGCAAAATGGTACTGAAGTATTTCTTAAGCCATGGAATAACTATTACGTAGAGGTTGAGGCTCCAAATGGAGTAGATCCTAATATGGGAATCTTTTATCAAGATTCACCATCGGCGGATACAATGACATGGGTGCAAGCAGATTCTGCATTAGTTTGGGGAAATAACCAAAACGGATACTCTGCCTATTTTGATTCATTAAACTGGGTTAATTTAGATTATTTTATGAATCCAGGAACTGCTCAAACAGGAGTTGATATTACGGTTCCTACAGGGTTTGATAATACAAATTGTTCTGTTTTTGTTTCTTTTGATGGGTTAAATAGTGTGTCTAGCATCTATGACTATTCTAACGGAATGTTTAGTACAGGTCCATTTTATACTATTCCAGTAGGTGCAGATGTGCATTTTATTGTTATTGCATTTATAAACAATTTACCACATGCAGCAATCGTTCCTGCAACGATTACGAATAATCATTCTCAAGTTATACCTGCATTAACTGCTACAACTCAAGCGCAATTAGCTACAGATATTCAAAACTTACCATAAGATAGGTATTTAAAATGCTAACTAGCGAAATGCTAAAACTAGGTCTGATGCGTGTACAATATAATTTGTGCGCGCATCATTCTTTTTGACCCTTTTTTTGTAAACTTAATTCGAACATTTTACTGAGTTAGGTTTTATGTTGACATATGTTTCACCATTCAGGAATAGATAAAAAAATTATTCAAAGAAGAGAGTGGGTTTTTTTACTCTTGTCCGGAATCTTCTTAGGTTCTTTAGCAATGCTCAATATTTTGGGTGTTTCACGGTTTGTAGATTTATCTGATTCTATAGGAATTCCTAGCGATAGTTCTTTTCGATTTAGTTTGGCTATTGGAGTTTTGCCGTATCCAATTACCTTTCTATGCACCGATTTTATTTCAGAAATTTATGGTAGAAAAAGAGCGAATAGAGTAGTGTGGGTAGGATTAATTTTAAATATTTGGGTTTTGTTTGTACTGTGGTTTGGAGGTTGGTTAGATCAACCGACTAGCTTGCAATCTAACGGAACCTTGCCGGTTTCGGTAGAAAATGGTGAAGCTGTTATTCCTTACGGATATTCATTTTACGACATTAGGAAACTTGCTTTTGGCGCAACCTTGGCATCTATGGTTGCGTATTTAACAGCTCAATTTGTGGATGTACATATTTTCCATTTCTTCAAAAAGAAAACAGGTAATAAAAAATTGTGGTTAAGAAACAATGCATCTACTTTGGTTAGTCAGTTAGTAGATAGTGTTGCCGTTATTCTAATTACACATTTTTTGGCAAATGGCTTACCGTTAACAGCAGTTGACTCTGTTTCTTGGCAACTACTAATGTTTATACTAAGTAGTTACTTTTTTAAAGTTATCGTAGCTTTACTTGATACCATTCCGTTTTACTATGGATCAAAATGGTTAAGAAATTACCTTAAGGTTGAAGACGAAATTGAATAGCTTATTCTAACAGCTAGTTTTGTACAATTACTTTAAAAGTAGCAAACTGCTTATTTGTACGAACAGCAACTTGATACATACCATTAGGTAAATCGCTAATATTCAATATGCTTTGATTTTGAACTTCTTTTACTAATTTACCGGTTAAATCGCATAAAGTAACCTCATATACATTCTCCTCTGTAAAGAGTTTAAGTTGGTGATGTGCTGGATTACATACGCGGATTGTGGAATTTAAGCTTTGATTTGTAATTCCAAGACCTTGTTGTGGAGAATCTTTATACTCAACGGCAGATATTTGCTCTTGTCCGCCTATATTTTGTGTTGTAATAGAAAGCAATGGAATATCTTGGCTATTAGTCCACCACTCATAAATGTTAGAATTTGGAACAGGTAACTGTATCCAACTTCCAAAACCGCTAAAAGCAAAATAGACAGAATCAATCTCAGATATTGCGTGTTTTATGCGCAATGCATCAAAAGTGCCAAAAGGAGTAGTAATTGTTCCCCAACCATCAACGGTGCTGCTTCTTTGTTTATATTGAATTAAGATAGCATCGAAAATTGGATTTAAATCTGCTTCAGTGTAAGCTCGACTAGCATAAGTGTTTCCGTACTCCAAAGGAAAATCATATGCTTTTTCAACGGTGTCTGACCGAAAAGGTATTTCTTGTCCATTAGCAACTAAACTAAAACCAACTTGGGTTAAAGAATCATTGGTTACACGCGTAAATTGGTTTACATCTTCTATTGTAATGGGTAAGCTTGCAGGTAATAAGTCAAAAGGTAACGACGTTGCAGAGGTATAATAGTCTGCTTGGTATGTGGTGGGTGCGAATAATCCGTAGAGCGCTTGAACAAATAATGGTGCGTTAGACATTGAGTTGTGGGTGCGGGTGTATTGACTACTAGCAATCAATCCAGAAAAGTCCCACGTAGCATTTGGTCCGCTCGTTGTTAAGTCTAAACTTGTTTGTGAAGATTCAGATAGTACAAAATCTGCTTGACCTTGATTGAAATCTGAAGAAGTAAGCGTAATTTGTGTTTTCCCAACGATTAAAACAAAAGAGAAAACAAGCGTGAGTAGAAGGTTTTTCATGGTACTATTGGGCAGCTACAGCTAATGTGAAGTTTAAGCGTGTATTTATAATTTCGCCTGTATTGATATTTTGTACAAAACACTCTGTGTTTGCACTAACTTTATAGGTAGCTTCACCTTCTGGGTTGGCAGCTCCGTTTGCAAAGTATTGAATTGATACTGGAATATTTGCATTTTCAATTATATTGGTAGTATATTCTTCTCCATCAATGGTAAAGCTTCCATTTAGTCCAAAATCGTTATTTCTAGTGTACGCAATTTCTTGCTGAGAAAAATCTTGTATATATTTTCCAGTTTGATTTAAGTCTGCCAAAACTTGTTTTGTTCTCATTACTCCGTTGGCGTAAGTAATTTCTGCTTTGATTCTGGCAGAATTCGAAGTGTTGCTGGTAGAGATTAATTCCATTTCTGAACTTACTAAAGATTCATTTAAAAACCATTTAATCTCTTCAATTTCTGTGTCTGAGTTGATCCACGCTTGAATCTTCCCATCAAAACCAATATAATGTTGTAATTCTCCGATAGCATTTTTCTTATATCCTACAATTACATCGTTACAAAGAAAATCTGCTGTTCCATCTAAAAAAGTAACAAATGCACATACTTTGTATTTTCCAGGTTCTTCTATTATTAAATCGTCTAATGCGTAAAATGCGTCGTTAACGTACCAGCTAACTTCACTAATTCGAGTACTATTTTCAAAGTTTGATTTAAAGAAACTGAAGACCTCTACGTCATTAGAAATGTAAATGGGTAATTGCTTTCTAGCAACGAAATTTGTTGGGGCCAATTTATCAAGATTTCCATCGCTAATCTGTATAGTGAAATCGGAACTTCCATCAGATATACTGCCTTCTAAAAAGCTAACGTCATTTGAAGTAGCATTGCTTGTAAGCATAACTAAATCGTTATCACCTGCATTAAAAATAACTGTTTCTCCGTTCAATTCAATCTGTGCACTGTAAACAGGAGCAGTAGAATTAATGATTTCAGGGAGTGTATCTTTTTTACAAGATAAGGCAACTAAAACGACTGAAATAAAAATTAAAAAGTTCTTCATCTTGATTAAAAGTTATACTTTAAGTAGAGTTGTCCAAATAACGGGTTTTTTCGGTTTTCACCGAATTCAAATACATTTTCTTTTGCATATCTATCTGTTAGTAATGAACCAACTTTAGCTCCAAGGCTTATGTGATTTGTAAGCGTTTTATCTACAAATACATGACCACTAAATGATAGTTTATTCAAACCTGCTTCTATGTTCTTGTAGTTTTCATCAATAACAAGTTGATCATCCTCAATAGAGGTGAAATGTAAAGTGGTTCCTACTAAATAGTTTGCCTTTAGACCTGCACCAAATGTGTATCCTTTAAGTTCAATACCAATTTCTAAAGGAACGTAAAGTTCGTATAAATTATCGTATACAATGTTGTGTGTGTAGCTGTTGCTTGAATAACCGTAGACTTTAGATCGGTCAGAAAACGCAATAGCTGAATTCGTTGTTGCAGCTAAACCTAAACCTGAACGCAACACTAACTTTTCAAATTTGTGAGCAACATTTAACGAAATATCAGCAGTTAAACTTCTGTCCAATATGTTTTCGTTATACGCTTCTGAAATTCCTGCATTCAATTGTGTATAAAAACTCCAACCTTTCTTGCTTTTTATTTTTTGAACAGGCAACAAAGTTTTTTCGGTTTTTTCAGATCCTATCTGTAATGCTTCTTTTTTGAGATTTAAGTTTTCTATTCCTTGATCCAATAGTTGGTTTTCTGACGTTTCATTTACGTTCTTACTAGTAGTTAAGGAACCGTTGGTGAGAGAATTAGTTGAATGCGCTTGTTTTACTTCTTCAAAACTGGCATCACCAATAAAGTTATTTGAAGACTTTTGTGTTTTGATATTATTTACAGCTTGAATTTCGCTTTTCAATTCTTTAACACTTGTCTTAAATTCACTTTTCGTATATGCATTTGAACGTTTTGTTTTCTCTGTTTTTACTTCGTTAAAGTCGTTTGTTTTCTTTGTTGTATTTGTTTTAAGCGATGCAAGCTGTGATTTGTTGTTATTCACAAACAACAAGCTAGATAGTAAAACAAAAGTTAAAGTGCCGGCAGAAAACCAAATCCACAACGCGCCTTTTTTCTTTTGCTCGGCATTTAAGATAGACTCAAATTCATTCCAGTAAGCATCCTTGTATTTAGGAGCTTTGCTATGCATTGCTGCATCTTGAAAAACCTTGTCTATTTTTTTATCAGTTAAACTCATATTACTTTTAGTCGTAACTCAGCTTCTTCAAGCTCGAGTAATAATTTTTTTAGTTCTTTTCTTGCTAAGGATAAATGCCATTTCGAGGTACCTTCAGACATTTCTAATAATTCTGAAATTTCTCTGTGGTTATAACCTTCAATTACATACATTACAAAAACTTGCTTGGTAGCTGGTTTTAGGTAATCCAACAAATCCATAATATCCTCTTCTGCAAAGTCGCTCAATGCTTGGTTATGTGATGATCTTCCGTGATAATCAAGTTCCCTCTCATTATCTCGGTTGCTTATTGTTTCGGTGTAATTTTTGTTCTTTCTATATTCGTCGATAATCGTATTGGCCATAATTCTTTTTGCCCAGGCAGCAAATAAAATAGTTTCCACCTCTACGGCCGAAAGATTTTTTAGAATTTTAAGAAAACCATTGTTGAATACTGATCGCGCGTCTTCTTCATTTTTATGATAGCGCTTGCAGTTATGCATTAAAAACGCAAAACATATTTCATATAGCTTTTTTTGAGCTATACGGTCATTATTAGCACAAGCTACCAGTAAATCTGTGTCTACATGCATGTAATTTCCTATGTTTCTAATTTTTTTGTTCACCGCAATATAATCAATTATAAGGTAATTAGAAAGATATCAATGTTTAAACGTAATTCTTTCTTAACTTTAGTAACGTAGTTCTTTCTTAATCAGTTGGTAAATACATTTTTAATATGAAATTATTTTTATTGCGACATGCTAAAACAAAACAGTTTTCTGGGTCTGGAGCAGACTTTGATAGAAAATTAAAAGAAAAAGGTGAAAAACAGTTAGTGTTAATGAACGCTCACCTGCGCAAGTACTTCCCCGATGTTGAAGCACAAATTCTTCTTTCAACGGCAAAAAGAACGCAACAAACTTTTAAACGATTATCCCAAAATTTAGAAAACTGTTCGTGTACTTTAGATGCTGATTTGTACTTGGCAGATTTAAGTATACATCTGCATAAAATAGCCCAAGTAAAATCTAAGCAAGACATCCTTATTATTGGGCACAATTATGGAATAAGCGAAACAGCTACATACTTTTTGGATACTCCTATCACACTGCCCACCTGTGGTTTAGTTGTACTCGATTTTGAGATTGATACTTGGGACGAAGCATTCCGTGGAAATGCTACTTTGTATCATCAGTTTTATCCTCAGGTTTTGGATTAGGCGTATACATGTAAATTATTTTTGTTTCTTGGTGAGAAGTGTGGTTGGCTGCTTGCTCGCTGTTTGTTTTTGTTGCGTTTAGTTGCTCCTCCAAGTATTTAGCTTTCGCTTCGGCAATTTTTTGATTGTATATTCCCTCCAAATCAGGTGGTTCTATACCCAATTCTTCTTCAAGCTCATATTTGTATTTAGTTGCTTGTGGACCAGTTTTTCGAAAACTTATCGCACAAATAATACCGGCTAGTAAACCAAATAAATGACCTTCCCAAGAGATGGGTTCTTTCGTAGGAAAAACTCCCCAAATTAAGCTTCCATAAAGGAAAATAACCATTAAGGAAATTCCCCAAAGTGATTGATTTTTTCTCAATATACCACTCAAGAATAGGAAGCCAAATAAACCGTAAATAATCCCTGAAATTCCTATGTGATAACTATTGCTTGCTTGCGCTACGTACCAAATTAGAAATCCACTGGCAAACCAAATAATAACCCAAACACGTAAAGCAACAGATTTGTAGAAATAGATAAGCAATGCGCTTAAAACAAAAAGGGGAACAGAATTGCTTAAAATGTGATTAAAATCACGCTGTGAATGTATGAATGGCATAAAAAATATTCCTTTCAACCCTTCTACTTTTCCAGGTAAAACCCCAAGTTTGTAAAAGTTAAACGTTGTAGTGTAATCAACGTAATAAACGCTCCATAAAACAATTAGGATAAAAAACGGGTAAAGTAGTGCTTCAGCTAAATTTCTAGAATATATTTCTTCGTTTTTCACAAGAATGTCTTTTCAATAATTATGCCTTTTAAATTTAACAGACAGCTTGGCAGTTTTATGCATAGTTGAAATTAAAATACGATATTTGTCTCCCAAAAATAAGAGTATGAGGCGCGTAGTAGTTACAGGTTTAGGAGCATTAACACCAATAGGAAATTCTACCCAAGAATTTTGGCAAAATTTGCTTAATGGAAAATCTGGAATTGCATCAATCACTTCTTTTGACACTACGAAGTTCAAAACTAAAATTGCCGCAGAGCTTAAAAACTACGATCCTAAAGCGCATTTCGATAGGAAAGAAGTAAAAGCCTACGATAAGTTTACACAATACGCTTTAATCACAGCTAAAGAAGCATTATTGGATACAGGCTTAGATTTAGAAACAATTGACAAAACAAGAACGGGTGTTATTTGGGGTTCTGGAAATGGTGGAATCCAAACCCAAGAAGAACAAATTTCTGCTTATGCTACGGGCGACGGAACTCCGCGTTTTAATCCCTTTTTTGTACCCAGAATGTTAGTAGATATGGCAGCGGGTGTAATTGCTATGAGATATGGTTTTAGAGGTGTAAATTATTGTCCGGTTTCTGCCTGCGCATCTTCTACAACTGCCATTATTGATGCGTTTAATTATATTAAATGGAACAAAGCAGACATCATCGTTTCTGGTGGTTCTGATGCTCCAATTTGCGCTTCTACCATTGGCGGTTTTAGCTCTTTAAAGGCGCTATCTACTAAAAATGACAATCCAGAGCAATCTTCCATTCCGTTCGATATTAACAGAGATGGTTTTGTGATGGGAGAAGGTGCAGGTGCCTTAATTTTGGAAGAGTATGAGCACGCTAAAAAACGCGGTGCAAAGATTTATTGCGAAGTTGTGGGTGGAGGAATGGCAGCTGATGCTTATCATTTAACAGGGACACATCCAGAAGGTGACGGAGCTGTTTTAGGCATGAAACTAGCCTTAGAAGAAGCAAATATTACTGCAGATAAAGTAGATTATCTAAACATGCATGCAACCAGCACTCCGCTTGGAGATAAGAGCGAATTAATTGCTGCAGACAGGGTGTTTGAGTCTAATTTAAGTGTTTCGGGTACAAAATCTATGACCGGACATTTACTTGGCGCAGCCGGAGCAATTGAAGCAATTGCAACGGTATTATCGTGTAAAGAAAATCTTGTTCCACCTACAATCAATACCAAAGAAATAGAGCCAGATTTTAAAGATAAATTTCATTTTCCGCTGGATAAAGCGGAAAAGAAAGAAGTAAACTATGCCATGAGTAACACTTTTGGCTTTGGCGGACACATAGCTACTTTATTAGTGAAAAAGTTTACAGAAGATTAATCAAATTTCATTAAAGATTTTATTTCAAATTTTGCAGTGTTAGAGAAGTCGGGCACCAACGTACCAAGTTCTTCGTCTGTTTTAAAGGTATAGCCTTCTACCTCTGTAGCGGGTTGTTCTCTTTTGCCTTTGTATTTTTTCCAATAGGCTTTTATTTGTTTTTGGTTTTCTTTTGTGATACCTACCAAAGTATTTTCATCCTTTACTTCGTAAATAACAATACCGTCTCCTAATTTAATGTCCTCCGCCATGGTGGTAAAAGTACAGAATTTAATTTGTTGCTTTCTCACGTTTCTTATTGAAAAGTCAACCAGTAATACCTTATTGGAAAATAATTTTAGGGTGATATGAGTTTTGGAGTAAGTGAGAACAGTAACTATTGGGCGATTTTAGTTGGAATTCTTCTAGCTTTATGGAATCCAAAAAGAGGTAAACATGAAACTAAGTGTAGGTATTTTCCTAACTTAGCTGTGAGTTAGCAGTTGAGATATTTTAACAGTTACAAAAATTTTAAGCTAAAAACAGTATGACCATTTCAAAAGCCACAGATTTATTTACAGATTATTTAGCTAAAACAGACAATAAATCTGAATCGAAACTGTACACACTTTTTCTTTCTATTCTTAATGATTTACACAGTCTCCAATTATCAGAAGAGCAACGCACTTTAATCGAAGAAAAATTGGAAGCTCTTAATCTAACGAATGACGTTGAGAACAAGAAAAAAGTATACAAACAAAAACTAAGGTTATTTACAACATTTTTAAAGAATGAATTATCCCTTACTTCAAAACGCTATTATTTAGCCATTGGTATGAGTTTAGGAATGTGTTTCGGTGTAGCCATTGGAGCAGCAGCTTTTGATTCTGTTTCAACAGGTTTAATTGTAGGTATGCTTTTTGGAATGGCAATAGGAGCTGCAAAAGATGCAAAATCAAAGAAAGAAGGAAGAGTCTTAAACACCCAATCTGTTTATTTTTAAAATGCAGATACGACGCAAGGATATTTTTCTTTTCGATGTTATTGGCGCCTTTTGTTCCGTTATTGGATTATTAGTTATTGAAGCCTATTTTTCAGACTACTTTAAACTCAAAACCAATTCTGTTTTATTTCTTGCTTTAGTCGGATTTTGTATTTTTATGCATTCGTTGGTTGGTTTTTTAGCTTATTCGCACAGTAAAGCCTATCTAAAAAGAATGGGATATATAAATCTTATTTACATTGTGTTTATTGGAATTGTTATAGCACTTAATTTTAGTACAATTACGCTTTGGGCACAGCTCTATTTTTTACTTGAGTTTTTAATTATACGTTGGTTAATTACGCTTCAATTGAGTAAAAAAGAACGGTAGTATAAAGCAAAAACAAAAGAAAGTAAACCATGAATAATCACAAACGCATAGGAAGAAAAGTATTGTTGAAGTTTTACTTAATCTTTACCTTGTTACTCTTAATCATTCCGTTGCTTATCGAGTTGTTTTATCATAATCATCCAGATGTACTTACTGCTCTGAAGGCTACCTATAAATTTAAGCGCGTTGAAACCACAAGCGTCCTGTTTGTTTTTCTTCAAATTGCAGTAATATCTATTGGAATTTGGTTTTTTGGAGCGCGAGCAAGTAAGGCTATTCTAGAAGAAGGAAAACCAACATTTAGAACTGGTTTTTTTGCAATTTTCAAACTTTGGGTACTTTATTTTATGAGTGCTGCGTTGTTAACAGTTGTATTTAATTACAACACGGATTTCCCACAGTTCTTAATTAATTCTATCATTTGGATTTTCTATATGAGTATGCTTTTAGGCATTCTACATGGTGTTATGCTTGGCTATTTTGTAGGAAAAGAAATTAAGAAAATTGGGAATAGATGAAATTATTCTTTTAATCTCCCATTGATATAATTGTCTCTTTTCCAATCTTCTTCGTAGTCGATATCAGATTTTGGAGCGAGTAGGGAATAGGTCATGTTTTTTTCTTTTAATTCTTTTAAGGTTACTTCTAGTAAATGATCCTGACTCCAAGGTTTATCTTCAAAAACGCAATTGATTAGGGTATTCATCCCCAATAAATAATAACCTCCATCTAACGCTGGTCCGAACACCAATTGATTTTCATCCAGTAGTTTTTCGGCTTTAAGTACATCATTTTCGTTAATCTCGGCACAATCGGAACCAACAATAATTACTTTTTCAAACCCTGCTTTAAAGCTCTCTTTAAAAGCAGTTTGCATTTTTGCGCCTAAATTACCTTCTGCTTGTAGTTTTTTATGAAAATTGGGTTGACTCCACCTATCCTTTTCAGTTATTTCCCAAGCGTAATAAATGTGTTTGGGTATGGCTAGTTTGGCACTAAAATCTCGCGTATAGTCGAGTAATTGTTTATAAATATCAAGTGCTTTTTGGTCGCCAACCGTAGCAGCTAAACGCGTTTTACATTTCCCTAGCTCAGGGTTCTTAGTAAACAAAAGTAATACAGATTTACTCATAAACAGTTTCGGCTTTTTTCACCCATTTTCCCCAAAACTTGTTGTATCCGTGCACCTTATCGGTATCGTTACCATCTTTGGTTTCCATTGGTCTTTCTTGATCTGCCCAAAGAAAAAGTCCGCCATATAGATTTTTAACGTTTGTAAATCCTTTTTCATTCAGTTTTTCTCCGATATTTTGACTCCGAACACCGATTGAACAGTACACTACTATTTCTGCGTTTTTATCTATAGTGTTTAAGTTTTGCCACATAAAATTATCGTAACCTGTGAAAATAGCGCCCGGAATATGACTTACTGCGTATTCTTTCCATTCTCTAGTATCAATAAACACTATATTGTCGTTTTTTAATTTTGCTTGTGCATCATCTTGAGAAATAGTTGGGAAGTTGTATTTCTTCTCAATCATTTCTTTATAATCCGCATCAATTTCGTTTTGAGCAATCGTTAGAAAACTCGCGAAAAAGAGTGTCAAAATAAATAGATACTTCATAATTAGCGTTTTAAATCAAAAATTAAACGATACAAAATTCAGTTTAAGTAGTTACACCTTGGCAACTAGAACCTGCGCCTGCTGTACATCCGTAGCAATGCTGGCCAATAATTATATTTCTACTGTTCAATTCCTCAACGTCAAAATCTTTAATGTGCTTTGCTTTAGCAGCTACTTTTAATTGTAACATTTGATTAAAGTCACAATCGTACAAGTAACCTTCCCAATCAACAGAAATTGTGTTTTTGCACATCACGGCATCTGCTGCAACTGGATTGTAGGCATTCACAAGTGTATCCATGTAATCTTCGTAACGGTTAGATGCTAGTAAGAAATCTAAGAAACGCGATACCGGTAAATTTGTAATTGCGTAGAGATTATTAAAATCAATATTCCAATCTTCTTTTAACCTCACTTTGTAATCTGCTTGTAAAGAAGCTTGGTTAGGTGGTAAACTTGCTCCGCCTGGGTTAAACACTAAATGTAAGTTAAGATCAGAATTATTTTTTCCGTAGCCTAATTCATTCAATACTTTAAGCGCTTCAATAGATCTGTTAAAAACACCAGAACCTCTTTGTTTATCTACGTTTTCTTTAGTGTAACAAGGTAAAGAAGCAATAACTTCTACTTTATTTTCTCTAAAAAACTCTGGATAGGCTCTAAAGTTCATGTTAGAAACTAAAATTGTTAAGTTACTTCTAACAATGGTCTTCACATTTCTCTTGGTAAGTTCTGTAACAAACCACTTAAAGTGCGGATTCATTTCTGGAGCTCCGCCTGTTAAATCAACTGTTTTAACGTCTGTTTTATCAATAACGGCAAGAATTTGCTTCATGGTTTCTTGGGTCATTATTTCTTTTCTATCCGGACCCGCATCAACATGGCAATGCTCACAAGTTAAATCACACATGTAGCCCACGTTAACTTGCAAAATTTCTATCGGATTTGGTTTTAAAGGAAATTGATTGAACTCCTTTAATTTATCTGCAAAACGCGTACCGTGTAATTTATCTTTTTCTAAAAGTTGAATTTGATTAGGAGCCTTTGCAAGGTAACTTTCTCTGCGTTGTAACGACTTCAATTTCGGTTTTTTCTCTGTCTCTGTGCTCATTTATTCGTTTATTTTCCAGTTGTACGATAGGTAAGAAATCGTTGCATTTGCATTGATTTTAATTTTACTGTATTTATTTAGATAATCAATAATACTGCCTTTTGTTTTAAAATCATCGGCGTACCACTTAAAAATTTCAGAAATTTCAACTTCTGTCGCACTAACCTTATTTCTGGTAGAATCATTTATAAATCTACTCGCTTGTTTACTCATCAAACTAGATGCATTTTCTTCTGTGTATGCTTTGTTTGCTAAAATTGGACAAGAGTAAGAAGCACAATTTACAGCAAAATGTATTCTTGGATCTTTGTATTTAGCTCTCAGTTTTTTGTGTTCAATATCGTTTAATGATAATGTTTCACCGCCAATTTTAATCCAGCTATAATCCCAAGCAGATTTTCCACTGAATTTCAAATCTGTAATACTTTTTAATGGATAATGATTGAGCATTAGCTTAATTGTAAAAGCATTATATGCATTAATCCAATAGGCCTTAATCGCTTTTGAAGTCCACTCGCTAGAAGGTTTGTTTTCTTTTATTGTATTTAAGTAGTCGTCTAATTTATCTACTTCTGCTTTAAAGCCTTTGTAGTTTACTTTTCCGGCACTGGTAACGTGCTTTTGTAAAAGTAGGTCAAATGTAGTGTGAGAAGGTTGTGCACTCACCCAAATAATAGATAAAACAGCTAATAAGAATATTAAATTTTTCATTATCTTAATTTTGAATGCTTTGACGTTTTCAAATTTCGTGCCTTACAAATATACATTCTAATTATTTACGCTGCGGAAGTCGTTTTGGTTTTGTAAAAGTCTTTTAAATAAAAAACGACCTCCAAAATTGAAAGTCGTTTCTACTATTATCTGTGGAAAACCTTATTTATTCGTTTCCAAATTTTTCTATTACTTGTTGTGTAACTCCAGTGTTAGAGAAACCTCCGTCATGGAAAAGATTTTGCATTGTTACGTACTTAGTTAAGTCAGAGAACATAGAAATACAGTAATCTGCACACGCAATTGCTGGTGCGTTACCTAAAGGCGACATCTGCTCAGAGAAGTTAATAAATTCATCAAAACCTTTAATTCCTTGTCCGGCAGTAGTAACCGTTGGCGACTGAGAAATAGTATTCACTCTTACTTTTTTAGCAATACCGTAGTGGTAACCAAAAGAACGAGTGATAGATTCTAATAATGATTTAGCATCTGCCATATCTCCGTAATCGGGGAAAATACGTTGAGCAGCAATATAAGTTAGTGCTACAACAGATCCCCAATCGTTTATTGCATCTTGTTTTTTACAAACAGCTAATGTTTTGTGTAAAGAACTAGCAGAAACATCTAAGGTTTGCTGGTAAAATCTGTAATCTATTTCTGTATAATGTTTTTTCTTTCTAACGTTGGGCGACATACCGATTGAGTGTAAAACAAAATCTAATTTTCCACCTAAAATTTCTTGTGCTTGAGTAACTAAGTTTTCCAAATCCTCAGTACTTGTAGCATCTGCAGGTATAACCTGAGAGCCAGTTTCTTCTGCCAACTTATTAATTTCACCCATTCGCATAGCAATTGGTGCGTTAGTTAAAACAAAAGTTGCACCTTCTTCGTGCGCGCGCTGTGCTACTTTCCATGCGATAGACTGATCGTTAAGGGCTCCAAAAATAATCCCTCTTTTTCCTTTCAATAAATTGTTTGTCATAATTAAATGCTTTGGTGCAAATTTAGTATTTAAAATGTTATTTCTGTAATTTGCTTTTAAGTTGCGTTCTACTCTTATTTAACAAGCTCTTTATTATTAAATTAAGTTAAAATAGACGTGTTTTTAGATTTAGTTAGATAAATATTTTGTCATATAACTTTGCAATGTAGGTTTAATAAATTCTTGAAATTCTGCTTTCTCATTTTCGTCTTCTAAGAGTATATCATTGCTTATTAGTACAGCATTTAGTTTATCAATTAAAAGTCGGTAAAAAGCATCGCTTCCTTGAAAATGTTGAGACATCGCATCTACTTTATCAAACCCGTCTGCTTTTGCTGTTTTATATTTGTCTTCTTGTAAAAGTCTTTCGTATTCTACAACAAGCTCTTTTTTAATTTTTTCGTATATGTGATTTGTCATGTATGCTCTTTGATTACAGGTAAAAGTCTCAAATATAAATCTATTAATAATATTCGCTATCAAAATCTTCTATCTCGTTGTTATCGTACTCATAATTTTGATAATCATCGTTTATTGTATGAGAAGAATTAAATGGAGAAGGGGAGTATAAGGCTCCAAAAGCAACAAGTCCTAATCCAATTACGAAGCAAGCAATTGCGCCTAGTTTAAAAAGCTGTATTTTTTTCTGAAAGGCTTTCACGAGTTGCTCTTCAGATTTTAAAGAAATGATATACGGTTTTGATTTATCTTTAGGAGCAGAAATTGTAAGTTCTCCATTTCTATCATTTGCTTCTCCAATCACATACAGTTTTGAATTGATAGGAATTGCTTCTTCTGTATATTTATATCCTAAAATACGCGTGCCATTTCTTTTTCGGCCTCCGCTGCTTAAACCAGACAAAAGGGAATCTAGAAAACCAGAGCTACCCGATTTTACTTTTCTGCTAAAGTCCGGATTTTCACCTTGTTCATAATCGCTGTAAACGCTTTCTTTAGAAAAATCAGCACCGTCTAATTCAATAAAAATCAGTCCTGTTTCATCGTCTAAATCAAAATCAAGTTTACGTTCAATATCTTGTACAACTCTAGAATTTCTTACCCAGCGATAACGTCGTTTACCATTCTGATCTGTGTAGGCTTGTTCTTCCTCAAATTCTTCTACAACTTTAGAGTGGTAGTAAACACATTCTATGCCAGAGAACTCAGCAATAAGTGGTTCTCCATGCGAAGCGTATCCATTAACTTCTACATAGTTAGAAAAATTACCTTTTCCGTAACCTCCTTTAATAAAATCATAATTTTCGCGGATCATTTTTATGGTAGACTGTTCAAACTCATTTATAACAGCAAGTTTATTTTCTTTTTTGCCTTTAAGAATCCATAAAACAACTCCAAGTACGATAACTATGATTCCGAAAATTAAAAATCCCATTTTTCTTATTTTTGAGTGAACAGTTCAGCTTTTAACTTGTTTGATTGGTGAAAGTAATAACTTTATAGAGAATATTGATGCCAAAGAAGAGTGATTTTATAAATCCGATTGATAAGGATAAAATAACGGAAAACCCGCACAATTTACCTTATGCGCATACTTCTGGTGGAGCTGTAATAAAGCCAATAGACCAGGGTAGGGTAAAAGGAAACGCTATATCTGCCATGGAGCACCAAACCGATATGCAAATGGATCAGATCTATAAGCAAATGGAGGTTTTAGCTGCTCAAGCAAAGAAAATAAAAGCGAGAAAAGAAATTTCAGAGAAAATATATCTTGCAGAGATGCGCTTCGAACCGCTAATTAATCATACGTATCATTTATATCAAAAAGATAATTCTACACATTTACTCTCTTTAATTGCTCCAGATCAATGGGGACGTTCAAAAAAATCGTTTGAATATGTTGCCACCGTTCGTCTACTAGCAGATCATACATGGGATATTTTAGAAAAAGCTGAGGAGAAAGAAGATCTATAAGTTCTTTTAACTTTGCCTTCAATATGAAGCGATTATTGTTATTGTTCTGTTTAAGTTTTTTATGCCATGCTTGTGTAAGTGAACACCAGCAAATTAATCCTCTAGAACAACTAGATTCTTTTGCTTTAACAGAACTTCATTTGATTACAGATACGCTGCCTTGGAAAAATAAAGTTAGGGCAAAAGCTATATGTAATAGTTTAGATACGCTAGACTTAAAGTTTAGGTTAAGAGGTGGAGGTTCTGCACAATTTGCAAAACACAACTATTTACTTGAATTCAAGAATAAGCAAAGATTTTCTTCGGGTATTTTTGATGATGATATCATTTTAACGGCTAACTACATAGATAAAACATTTCTTAGGCATGTTCTAAACTACGAGCTGTTTAACGCAATGGATAGTGTTAATAAAGCACCTAAGACACAATTTATTTGGTTTAAACAAAATCAAGAAGAAAAGGGGTTATATGTGTTAATGGAGAAGGTGAATGCCGGCATGCTAAACCTGAATAAGAAAGATACTTCGGCATGTTTATTTAAAGGTACTCGGTTTTTAACCAAAGAAGTTCAAACCGTTTTTCAGGATCCATCGAACAAGTATCATCAAAAATTTCCAGATTTAAAAAAAAGAGATAAGTCGTACGAAATTGAAAACCTTAGAAATTTTATACTGAATAGTTCTGACAGCGTTTTTCTAGCAGATTTTGAAGCGTATTTTAACCTCAATAATATTTTAGATTGGTATATCTTATTGTCCTTTTCAAACAACCATGATGGCGAGTTGAAGAACTTTTATCTTTATAAAAAGGATGTAAACAGTCCGTTTCTTTTTTCCATATGGGATTGTGATGATAGTTTTGGAAGGTCTGGAGGCAATCATTTAAATATTAACCTTCCGGAGGTGAACATGAGAAAATCAATTTTATTTGATCGATTGATAAGTCACCCCGAATTTAAATTTGAAGAGCAATTAAACGAGCGTTACAAAAAGCACAAAGAAACCCTCCTAAACGAAGATACCTTAATACAAAAAATCGAAAACTATTATCAACAGCTGCAACCGTATCTAATTCGGAATGCAGAAATCTGGCCTTTAGATAATTCAGCTTATCAAGATAAGGCAAGTGCAAGAGATGAATATGATTTATTGATTAAATTTATTCATAAGCGCAGCGCTGAGTTTGAAGCAAGAAAATCGCTTATTCCTTTAATTGATTAAGAATTGCCTTATTTATGCGTTTAACCAGAGTTGGACCTTCGTATACAAAGCCTGTGTAGACTTGAATCAAATCAGCACCTGCAGCTAACTTTTCAAGAGCATCTTCTTCAGAATGTATTCCACCGACACCAATAATTGGGAAAGCTTTGTTTGATTTTTCAGCCAAATATCGTATTACTTCCGTTGCTTGTTTTCTTAGTGGTTTTCCGGATAGTCCGCCGTTCCCTATTTGGTCTAAATTTTTAGTTTTCAATCCATCTCTTGATGTAGCCGTATTGGTAGAAACAACGCCATTTATTTTGGTTTCTAAAACAAGTTCAACAATTTCATCTAATTGAATTTGATTTAAATCGGGTGCGATTTTTAGTAATATAGGTTTCTGCTTATCTTTACTTTTATTGATAGCAGTCAATGCTTCTAGCAACTCAACTAAGTAATCTTTGTCTTGTAGTTTGGCATGACTCCCAACATTAGGACAACTCACATTTACAGTAAAGTAATCTACGTAAGGATGCAGGGCTTCGAAACAAGTAGTGTAGTCTTTCGTGTAATTCTCTGGATCCGTGTCTGTATTCTTTCCAATGTTTCCACCAACTACAATGTTTGTTTTTCTGTTTTTTAGTTTTTCTATTAAAGCATCTAAACCTTTATTGTTAAAACCCATTCGGTTGATTAATGCTTCGTCTTCTATTAATCTAAAAAGTCTTTTCTTTGGATTACCTACCTGTGCTTTTGGAGTTACCGTACCAAGTTCTACAAAACCAAAACCAAGGTGTTCCAATTCATTTAATAGTTTACCATCTTTGTCAAAGCCAGCAGCTAACCCAACTGGATTTTTAAATTTTAAACCAAATACCTCTTTTTCTAATCGTTTATCTTCTAACACATATGCTTTTCTCCATAGTTGTTTCATTCCTGGTAGGTTTAGGCTGAATTTAGTTAGTTTAAAGACCAAATGGTGTGCTTTTTCAGGATCTAAGGAGAAAAACAGAGGTTTTAAGAGCTTATACATTACAAAAATTTGAATACAAAAATAGCTATAAATAAGTGATTTTGTAAGTTCTAAAGGCACATACGTTGACGACCTGTTTAAAAATCTAAAAAAAAATCTAGAGGAGTAGAAGAAATAAAGAAAATCCCTTTATATTTGCACCCCGAAACCAACGGGAAATCAAAAAAAATTGCGTGGTAGCTCTTCCGATAGTCATCGGAATGGTTAAAGCGCAAAGAGATAAAAAATGGCGTGGTAGCTCAGTTGGTTAGAGCGCAGGATTCATAACCCTGAGGTCGGGAGTTCAAATCTCCCTCACGCCACATAAAGGAAAGCAAAACGCTTTCCTTTTTTTGTTTCTCAGTTTTCGAGTTTATTTATTTTGGAAGAGTACGGGATTTATCCTCCAGCCGAAGGTCGAGAGTTCGGTGTCTGCCGACAGGCAGGAAATCAAATTTTAAGGCTGCTGTGTTAAACAATTAACTTAGTTTACTCCGTTGTGTTTCTTAGAAGTTGAATATCAAATAGAATGCGAAGTGGGTAACTGAGATTTTAAGCTTTTTTATGGTCAAGTATTTTGTAATGTGGGAGATAGGTGTATGTTTTATACTTTAGTTGCTACCAAACTATATACCATAGGAATCATTCCCTTGTAAGAGGTGAATTGAAACTTTCCTTTTTCTACTTCCGTTAAGTTTTGGAAACAATTGTAAGGAGAATAGTTATATTCATTAAAATCTTTAATTTCTAATCCAGCCTTTTTTAACGCTTGAAATACTTCTGCTAATCCATGATTCCAACCTACTTCTTTATAACTGATTTCAGCGTTGTTATCGGTGTAAGTTCCTGATGATTCTTCAATTATAGCGGAACTATTGAAGTATGAATACTCTATTTTGCTTAAATTGGAGTCCATAGTCCAAATAAAAGGATGGAATTCAACAAATACCAGTTTTCCGTTAGGCTTTAAGGCTTTTGAAATTATTTTTGCCCATTTATTAATGTCGGGTAGCCAACCGATTGTTCCATAACTCGTGTAAACAATATCAAATTTTTCATCTAGTTTATCTAAACAAGAATAAACATCTGTACATATAAAGTTGGCATCTAAATTTAGTTGGGTATTTAATTCATTGGCTTTATTAATTGCCTCAGTAGAGAAATCTACTCCTGTGCATTTTGCACCAAGTCTACTCAAACTTAGTGTGTCTTGACCAAAGTGACATTGTAGATGAAGAATACGTTTGTTTTTGACCTGTTCTAATAAGTTTAGCTCAATAGAATTTAAGCTGCACTCTCCTTTAATCCAATTTTCTAAGTTATAAAACGCTGATTTGATGTGAATGGGTGTGCGCTTGTTCCAGGCATCTTTATTTATATCCAAGTAGTTCTTCATGTTCTGTTTAAAATAAAAAAAGCGATAACTTAGTTATCGCTTTTTCAATTAATTGCAATCCGTTATTTCGCGTAAACTTGGATAAATCCTTGTCCTGTTGCTTTTGTTCCGTCAACACCTTCTGCTTCATATGTGTAGAAGTATGTTCCGTCATTTACTGGATTTCCAGAGTTTTTATCGTTTCCATCCCAAGTTGGGTTTGCGCTTTTCTCTTCAAAAACAATACTTCCCCATCTATTAACGATGGTTAATTTAACTGTTTCTGTATTTGTTAATGTTAATTCGTAAACTTCGTTAGCATCATCTCCGTTTGGTGAAAATACATTTGGAGCTTCAACTTCTGGCACTGGATATGTGCAACTTCCATCATCAATTGTAGCAGACGGAACGTAGTTTGTTGCATTTGGATCCGTACATCCACATGGCTCAATGTTGATAAATACCGTTGTTGTGTCTGCACAATCTGGAGATGAATAAGCAATTAATTCCACTGTAGTTGCCGTTGTGAAGGTAAAGGTCTGACTTGATTCATTATCAATGTCTACAACATTTCCATTTCCAAAATCCCATCTATATTCATTTGTGTTAAAACTTTCGTTTTCGAACGTTACTGTTAAGGGAATACACCCTGTTGTACTACTAGGAGTCATAACAGCTGTTGGCGGTTCTAGAACATCAATGAATGCACTATCGAGGTCGTCACATACATCGTCTGCAACAGTAAAGTAATACCACCCAGAAATTAGGTTATTCCAAGCTGTACCATCAATTGAGTTTGGGTTGTTTGGTCCAGGACCACTCCAGTTGTAGTCAGATTGACCTGTAGCATTAGTTTCACCTACAATCACAGCCGATACAAAACCTGTTGGATCACACGCATCAGATGCTTGTGTAAACACAGTATCGATATTTAAAGTTTGATTTACAATCATTAGAACACTATCTTCTCTATTGTAACAAAGATCAGATATGAGCACATTGTACCAAATCTCTTCTTGTTCTAATACACCTGTTGGCAAAGTGATTGGATTCGTGTTTCCTAAGTTTTCCCATTCAAAAGCAAATCCTGAAGAGCTATTCGAAGATGCAGACGTAGCTCCTGTTACTTGAACCGGAACGCCTGTTCCTGGGCAAGGAGATTCAACAGTATCTATCAAGTTATAGGTCATGTTATCCGCAAACAAACTTAGGTCAACAGATGTTTCACATTGGTAGTTTCCTAAAGTATCAAAAACAAAAGCAAAGATAGTTGTATCTCCTAATGGAAGTAAGCAAACTTCGTTTGTATCCATAGCGCCAGTACTCCAGTTTACAACTGCTGTTTGTAAATCACAGGGTGGAGAAGAGGAGTTAATAATGATGTTATCTAATCCCCAGTTGTCAAAGTTAGCTCCAGAAGAATTTTGTTGTATCCATCTGAAAGAAGTGTTTGGGCCTTGGGCTATTACAGGTATTGGGATTTGATAAGTATCCCAAGTTGTGAAAGGAGTAGCTTGGCCGGCGCCAACCCCGTTGAAAGTACCCATTCCCATTCCAGATAGTATTTGACCGTCTGGCTGCATGTAGGCAAATGTCGTCCATGTATTACCTCCGTTTACTGAGTATTGTAACTCAACACCTTCATCCGCTAAATCAGGACCTTCACAAGGCGCAGGACTACTCTGAATAGAATTAACGAAATCGAAGATCACAAGTCCACCGCACGTAACATTAATTATGTTTGTAGTAATCTGTGGTGTAGTTGAGCCAGCCGTTGCAGCCCAATAATAGTCTGTATTATCTAAACTTGGATCACAAGGCTGTCCAACACTTGAATTACCGCCAACATTCCACCCTGTAGGAGGATTTCCTGTGTTAAAATCATATGCATTGTTTCCGTTTACTAAGAATGCTTCAGCAACTAAGCAAATTGAGTCCCCTGCACAAATAGTAGTATCACTTGGCTGTATGGTAACACTACAAAAATCTATTTGGCTGAATGCAGCACTAGATAATAGAAAAGTAGTGATAAATAATGTATATATCGCTTTCATACTTTTTATTTTATTTTAAGTTGGTTCAATTCAATTTCTGTAAGCGTCCATCCACCAGGTAGGTTTGGGTTATAAACACAATACGTTAAGCGTCGGTTAGAAAAAGAACAATTTCCTTCTAACGTTTCATTGGCATTTAGAGAAAATGCTAAAGTATACTCAGGTGTGTCTCCGCAGTTTACACAGCCTTCTTCATATGCGTATGTTGGAATGAAACTAATCTCTTTATTTTGATTAGTTGTATTTTCTATTTTGTAGAATAACCAAGTAGAAGGTTTGAACTTAACGTCTAATTTGCATTCCGTTTGCATAACATAAATGTTTACACCCTCTTGGTTTGCAATTAAGGTCCATTTATCATTTACCTCTTCGTAGTTAACTTTGTTTTGTCCTATTACTTGTGATGAAACAAGCAATAAACAAAGTGCAAAAAATCCTCTGATTACTGTATTTTTTTTCATAATAGTTTTTTATACTTATATATAAACTCTAAAACAACAAAAATGGTTGCACAGATTTGTAATTTATTTCATTCCTTTTTTATGATCCGCTAAAAATGTTGCTAATCCACTATCAGTTAATGGATGTTTTGCTAGTGCTACTATCGCTTTTAAAGGCGCCGTCATAACATCTGCACCTAACTCTGCACATTGTATAATATGCATGGGATGGCGAACAGATGCTGCCAATATTTCTGTATCAAATCCGTAGTTATCAAAAATTAATCGGATTTGGGCAATTAGGTCAATACCATTTGTTGAGATATCATCTAATCTACCAAGGAAAGGAGAAATGTAAGTAGCTCCAGCCTTTGCAGCTAAAAGAGCTTGACCGGCAGAAAAGATAAGTGTGCAATTTGTTCTAATGCCTTGAGCAGAAAAGTGTTTAATTGCTTTGATTCCTTCTAATGTCATAGGAATTTTTACGACAATATTATCATTGAGGTCTGCCAACAATTTACCTTCTCTAATCATTCCTTCGTAATCTGTAGCAATTACTTCAGCCGAAACGTCGCCATTTACAATTTTACAAATTGCTTTGTAATGGTTAATTATGTTGTCTTGACCAGTAATTCCTTCTTTTGCCATTAATGAAGGATTGGTCGTTACCCCATCGAGTATACCTAAATTATGTGCCTCGGCAATATCAGCCAAATTTGCTGTATCTATAAAAAATTTCATTTTATTTCTTTTCCTCAAATATAATGGGTTCGATATAATAAAACGGCATTCTTAATAAAGAAGATTAAATGTTAATAAATCGTACCAATTAAATTAATTGTTAACGCAGAGGTAACATGTAACATATAAAGATGCCCTAGTTTTGCAAAAAAAAATAAAACAATGAAAAAAAGACTTTTACTTATTGCAGCAGTTTTCGGTTTTGGAACTGCAGCTTTCTCTCAAGCTACAGATTTGTTTATTTCTGAGTACGCAGAGGGAAGTAGTAATAACAAGTACGTTGAAATTTACAATGGTACAGGAGCAGCAGTAGATTTATCTAACTACCAACTTTGGAGAGTATCAAATGGTGGAGTTTGGCCTGAAGCAACTGAAAGTTTAACAGGGTTGTTAGCAGATGGAGATGTCTACATTGTAGCTAATTCGAGTTCTGGACCCACAGTATTGGCTGCTGCTGATAATACACCTGGTAGCTTTGCTTCTTGGAATGGTGATGATGCTGTTGGTTTAGCAAAGTCTATTTCTGGTACGTTTACATTGATTGACGCAGTTGGAGAAGATGGTCCGGACCCTGGTTCGTCATTTACAGTTGCAGGCAATCCATTAGGTACACAAAATGCTACTATTGTAAGAAAAAATACAATTTGTTCACCTAATACAAACTGGACAGTTTCAGCTGGTACAGATGCTGCAAGTTCTGAATGGATCGTTTTACCTATTGACGACTGGACAAGTTTAGGTTCACATACAGCAAACTGTTCTGCTGGATGTAATATTTTAACTTCTGGAATTACAAACATAGCATGTAATGATAACGGAACAACAACAGATGACACGGATGATTATATCACTTTCGATTTGGATCCAACTGGATTAAACTTAGGAGCAAATTATACTGTTTCTGCCGGTACATCAATTTCGCCTGCAACTGCGGTTGCATTTGGTTCTGTAAGCTCATTCTCTACTACTCCTGGTGCTGCCGGAGCTGGAGATATTACAATTACAATTACAGATGACGTAGATGCAACATGTACGCTTACTGAAACAGTAACTGATCCAGGTGTTTGTTCTTCAGCAATTCCAGATATCATTTTATCAACTTCTAGTTTAACGGATTTAGATTATACTTTAAACTTTACAACAGAAGAACTTAGTTTTGATATAGAAGGAATTACGTTAACAGATGATATCGTAATTACTGCACCTGCAAATTATTTAATTTCAGAAACTAGTGGTGGACCATATTTATCTACAATTACTCTAGCTCAAACTGCAGGAGCTGTTGCAAACACTACAATTTATGTAACTGGTAATGCTTCAATGGGAGGTATTTATGTAGAAGATATAATTGCTACAACAAATGGAGGATTGAATGATACGGTTGAGGTTGCTGGAGAAGTTTTATTCCATACACCTTATACAATTGATCAAGTAACTACCGTTGATGCTAATGGTGTTGCAGATTCTTTAGATGTTTTAGCAGAATTACACGGTGTGATGCACTGTATCGATCTAGACGGAAATGCAGGATATAACTTAGTAATGATTGATGAGTCTGGTTCTGGAGTAACTTTATTTGACTTTTCAGATCAAGTAACATACACAAATCCAGTTGAGGGAGATTCATTAAAAGTTTTTGGTTTTATTTCTCAGTTCAATGGTTTAACTCAATTTAGACCAGACTCAATCGCTTTACTAGCGCAAAATGCAACGTTAGAAATGCCTACGGTAGTTACTACTTTAGATGAGTCTACAGAATCTCAGTACATTACTTTAGAGAATGTTTCACTTGTAACACCAATTGCTACATGGAACAATGGTTCTTCTAATTATGACATCACTGATGGTACAAATATCTTTACTTTAAGAGTAGATTCTGACACGGATATTCCTGGTACTGCTGCACCTCAAGGTCCATTTAATGTAACTGGTATTGGAGGTCAGTTTGATAACTCAGCACCATATGACGACGGTTACCAAATTCTTCCTTGTGGAATTGCAAGCATTGTTCCATTGTGTTCTGAAGTAACGAATACAATTACAGAGAGTGCATGTGCAGGTTTCGATTTTAACGGAACAGCTATCACAGCAACAGGGATGTATGTAGATACATTAATGTCTGCTGCTGGATGCGATAGTATTGTAACTTTAGACTTTACTTTATTAACAGTTGATGCAACAATTACTTTTGCTAGTGGAGAAATGACAGCAAATGCTGTTGGAGCGACGTATGAGTGGTTTGACTGTATAACTGGTTTATCGATCGCAGGAGAAACTGCTCAAACATTTGTTCCTTCAATGAACGGTTCTTTCGGAGTTTACGTTACAGAGAATGGATGTACAGATACATCTGCTTGTGAGGTTGTTGCAAACGTTGGTTTAGAGGTAAATCCTTTAAATAATGTTAACGTTTACCCGAACCCGGTAACTAAAACATTAACGGTTGATTTAGCGAATTTACAAAACGTTTCTGTTCGTGTGTTAGACGTTAATGGAAGAGAAGTTTACAACAATACACTTGCTTCAAATACTGCAAATATTAACGCAGCAACATGGCAAAATGGTGTTTACTTTGTAACGTTGATAAATGGAGAAAATAAGAGAGTTATTAAAGTAGTTAAATAATACTTTATATAGTTTTAGAAAAAAGAGCGACTAATTTAGTCGCTCTTTTTTTGTTTAAAAAAATCTTTCTAACAATCATAAAACAAAAAAAGCCTTACTGAAAAGTAAGGCTTCCTTTTTTAATTTCAGTTTTATAGTACAGCATCTAAAATTTCTGATCTATCTGTTCCTGCTAAAATGCGCTCGACAATTGTATCAAACTTTTTATCCATACTTTCTTCAGTAAAGCCTAATGCTATACAATATTTTCGAACTTGTTTTAATTCAGCTTGGTCAGCTTCTCCATCTATAAAGACCATTTCTAACAACTGTATGAAACGTTCGTAACGTTCTTCTCTAGTGCTTGGAGCTACTGTTCTAAATTTATCTGGATGTTCATGAATTTCCTTAACCATATCTGGGTTAAGTCCAATTCTAGAAGCTATTCTATTTAATAGTGCTTTTTCGGCATCGTCTATTCTACCGTCTGCTCTAGCAATCATTAAAAGGTTTCTCTAATGTCCTCTATATTTTGCTTTTTCTCCCGACTCATATAATGAAGAAAATCCCATATTTTTTGTTTTTTTATTACTTATTAGTGCGTCTTTTTACCTAGTTGACGCGTTTGAACTAGTTTATCCTATTTTATTCGCTTTTTCGCGAGCTGTATTCATTATTCCGTCTGCCTTCACTTTGGCTTCTTCTTCTATTTTAGAAGCAGTTTTATCCGCTTTTTCTTTCAGTTTATTGCCAGCAATCTCTGCAGCTCTCTTCTTAATAGGATTATTTCCTGCTTCGTTCAGTAAGTTTTGGGCTTGTGTATTGGCTTCGCTTCGTACTTTTTCAGCAGCTTTTTTCGCTTCAGATTTTAACGCATCGGCTTGTTTTTGTGCTTGTTCAAAGATTTCTTTCTTTTTTGCTTCAAGCTCTTCTTTTGCATCTTCTTTTACATTGTTTACAATGGTTTTAACAGAATCTTTAGCCTCCGTTATTTTGTTTGTCACTGCATCTTTAACCGCATTTTTCACACCTCCTGCTTGTTCCATAAGCGCTTCCCTAAAATTGGTTTCAACTTTAGGATCTGTTACTTTATTTACGATAAAGGCATTTACGTTAATTACCTCAGGTATGGCGTTCATTTTGAAACCCGGAATTTTGTTTATTTTCTCTGCTGCTTTTTCGGCAACCTCAATAAAGCTTTTTGGAATCAATTTTTTCGGTACATTCATTGCAAGTTTATAATCAATATCTTGCTCTAATGAAGTAGTTCCAGAAATATCAGAAGTAAGGCCTTTACCAAAATTTAATTTAAACGGATTTACGCGTAATTTTCCATTTTCTAATGCAAAAGAAGCGCGTACATCTTTAAAATTACCTTCTGCTATATCTCCGATTTTCATAACTTCTGCTAATTTTTCTAGCGGTTTAAAGCCTGCAATTTGTACTGCATTTGTAAAGAGGTTACCCTCTCCATTTAAGGTGTTGTAAACAGGAGTGAAATCTGGCATTAAGTCTGTTGTTAGTGTAAACTTTGAATCAATTAAACCTTGAGCATATTTACCAATAGGTGCAAGCTTTTCGATAGTTAAAAAATTAGAGGTAAGTAGATTAATATCGATTTTAGATAAATCATACCCGAAAGATAAAGAAGGTATTGCATGGTTTTGTGTATTGTAATTTCCGTTTAATGCAATATTACCGCCTAGAGTTTTCATTTTTACGTTGGATAATAATGCTTGTTCATTTCTTAAGACTATGTATCCAGTTACATCATTAATTGTCATTCCGTCGTAAACTAAATTAGTAATGGTAGAAGATAGTTCAAAATCAATATTTTCAGGAATTAATATGGGTTCACTGCTAATTTCAGCTGCAGCAGAGTTATTGGTTGCCTCGGCTGTTTCAGTTTCTTCGCCTGTAAGTGCCATTAAATCGTCTAAATTGAGATAGTTAGAGATGTAGTTAAATTTTCCATGTAGTTTTTCATCTCTAAAAAGGTAAGCCATGTAATTATCTATAGTACCTGAAGCATTAAAATCGTTTCTCCCCATTTTAGCAGAAAAAGCTGCAAGATTTAAATTAGTGGGGGTAAATAAGAACTGCATGGTTTCAATATTTACTTCTTCTGGTAAGTCAGCTGTTTTATATATCATTTGATCTATTTGCAATGCACCTTTTGCTTTAAATGATTCATAATCTTCCTTTTCTAAAGCAGACAAACGTCCATCCATTTGAATATCAGAGCTTAATTTTCCATTATAGCTTTCTCCTTCAGCCATTGGAATTACTTGTTTTAGTGTTGCTAAATCAATATCAGCCAATACACCTGCTTTTAGGTAAGGATCAGACATTAAATTGCGCATTTTAAGCTTTGCATCAATCGTATTTCCTACAAAAGAAGCATTGAATTTATCTATATCAACTGTTATTTTATCCATATCTGCTCCTCCAGGAAATTTAGACCCTAAGAGGATATTTATGTTTTTAATTTTACCAGGCACGTCAGGATAAGCAATACTAGCATTGTCTACGTTTAGCGCTACATCCCAACAAGGAATATTTAATTCGTCTAATCTTCCTTTGAGTAAAGCAGTTAATCCTAAATTTCCGGCGGTGGCCATTTTCTCATATCCCATTGTATAAAAAGTAGGTATAAGAGAAAGTAAGTCTTTGAAAGATGTTTTTGCAGCATCGATTTTAAAATCCATTTCGTCATATCCATCTAACATTTCGTAAAATCCATCTACACTAATTTTAAATGCATTCAGTGTAATTTCATTTTCTTTTAAGGTAAATTTAGATGAAGCTTCCTTAAATTCCATTAATAGTTTTACCACCATGTCGGATTTAACATTTGTTAAATAATTTAGTCCGTCCATTTCAAAAGATAATTCTTCGATAGACGTAGCGGTTTCAAAATCGATAACATCCGCGGTTAAATCTCCTTTTCCAGAATGATTTAGGGCGGTAAGGTTGGCAAACATATTACTTTGTTTGTCCGCATAGCTTATTGTACCGTCTTTAATAGAGTACTCTTTTAATTCAAGCTTGAAATTAGATTCTTCTGTAATTTCTTCTTCTACTAAAACGGAGTCAGGTTTTACAATATCATAATTTGATAGGCCAGATTCGAGTATGCGAACATCTATTTTAGGATTATCTAAATGAATTGAGTTAATTTCAATTTGCTCGCCTCCAATTAAAGACCAAAAGCCAACTGTTGCTTCCGCATTTTTTATATTTACTAACTCAACTTTGTCAAACTCATTTCTTCCAGTAATCTTTAACCCGTCCAGAGAAACAGTTAGGTTGGGAAAGGTACTTATAAAGGATAAGTCAAAATCTGTTAAAGCTACATCGGCTAAAAGCATCTTATTAGCTTCTTCCAATGCCATTTCTTTTAACTGATTTTTAAAGAGAATAGGAATAAGAATTAAAACTACCAGTAAAAGTAATACGGAAATACCCGACCACTTTAAAACTTTCTTTAACCACGATTTTTTTGTTTTTTTCTTTTTCATTAGTGCCTTTTGTCTATTATATGATTATTTTTTTTGTGTTCTCAAAAATTAATTTGCGATATTGCAGTAGCAAAAATAATTCCATAAATATGTACGCTAATTTAAATGTTTTCATGCGCATCTTTTCATTTTTAAGCTTCTTTTTTATAAGTAGTGTACTTTTCTCACAAATTGAAACAAATGGCGAGCTTGAACCAACAGAAATCAAAGAAATCAAAGAAAAAAAAACGAGTACTCATTCTGGTGTAGAACTATTTATTACCTATCATGGATTACAGTCAAATAGAACTTTAGAGGAAAATAAAGCACCTTGGGGAGATCCACTAGGAAGTAAAGAAAATGAAGTGGGTGAGTGGGTAAATTCTTTCTCTGCCGGAGTTAGAACCGAATTAGGCGCTAATATTTATTTAGACATGGGTGTAGGGTACTTCACAAATCAACAATCTGTTCTGTTTGAATCGGTAGATTCTACCTTTTCTTCTTTAGAAACATTTAGACATATTGGTGTTCCTTTAAAAATTGCTTACATATCACCGGGCGAAATTGCTTTTTACGCTGGCGTAGGAGTAATGCCTAAAGCCTTTTTAGGACAAGCTGTAAGCGAAGAAATATCTACAAGTGCATTTGGCAAACAAAACAATGATTTTATTGTGCGAAATGGTTTTGAGCGTGTTTTACTCGATTTGACGGCTACTTTAGGCGTGCGAGCGGAGTTATCTGAAAAATATGGTGCCATGCTGGCTATAGAAGGTAGAAGACAGTTAACAAACAATTATGACGATCAAGGTCCTTACATTCGTAAATCTTATCATGTTGGGTTTAGCTTTGGACTTCAGTTTTATCTTTAGTCAACGTAATTTCAGTTATTTCAGGATAAATTCCCACTCTTCCAGGAAAACCGATATAGCCTAAACCTCGGTTTACATATAAAAATTGATTTTTAACGCGATACAGACCTGCCCATTTTGGATATTTTAATTGTACAGGACTAATTTTTAGTCCCCAACGTTCAAATCCAAATTGCATACCATGTGTATGTCCGCTTAGGGTTAAATCTATATTTGTTTGTTTGGTTACTTCATAGTCGAAGTGAGATGGGTCATGAGATAAAAGAATTTTAAAACTATCTGTAGGGATGTTTTCTGTTGCCTGTTTAAGGTCTCCATATTGTTTAAAAGGAGGAGCTCCCCAGTTTTCTACTCCAATTAAAAACGCTTTGTTTTCTTCATTAGAAAGAGCTATAGAACTGTTGCGAAGTAATTTAAACCCAATTTGTGTGTGATACTCAACTAGTTCTGCGATATTCTGATCGTACTTTATCTTTTCTTTCCAGTTAACATAATCGCCATAGTCATGATTTCCTAAAATAGAGTAAACACCTTTTTTAGATTTAATTTTTTTAAGTGTGTTTTCCCAACCTTTCACTTCTTGCGCAAAATTATTTACTAAGTCGCCCGTAAATAGAACATAATCTGCATTGATTGAATTAATTTTATTGATTGCCTTTTCAAGTTTGTGATAGCGATTAAAAAAACTACCTAAGTGTAAATCGCTAATCTGAACTAATTTAAGTTGGTCTAAATCTGCAGGTAAATGCGGAAACTGCAGCTGAATTTTTCTAATTTGATACTTGTATTTACCCACAAAAATACCATATAAAATAGCAGTGAACTGCAGAAATGCTAAAGTTAAACCAATAACAATTAAGGCGTTTAAAGTAATGTTAAACCAATTTAATCCAAAAAACAAAGCAAGAAAAAGTGCCGTATACAGTTTAGGAACGAGCAATGTAATAAGCAAACCCATCATTCTAAATGGGAATTTATAATTCGCATTATTTTGTTTTCTGAAACCTATAATAAAAAGAAGAAAAACGATAAGTGTTAGAAATGAGCTAGAATATGCAAAACTGTTAATGCTTAATTTGTTGCTCCCAACATGGTGTAAAGAAGAATGAAAAGCGTATTCTAGAAAGACTAAAAAAGCAATCGTTAAACCAAAAATTATCCATTTCATTGGCGTGAATATAATGCAAATATTAAACTTGGAAATTATTCAATTTAGCTTCCGTTAATCTTTCTATTTGTCCGTTTATATGCAACAAAAGATGGATTTATAGCTTCCCTTTGGTTAATCTTGGCAATAATTGTATTTTCACGCTTTTAAAAAATTTTAGTATGATAACTTTAGTTGTACAAATATTTATTGCGCTTCATACCTATTTCTTTGCTTTTGCAGAAATGGAGTTCAATAAAGAAACAAATGTTTACGAGGTTTCTATTTCTTCTATCGCCCATGATTTTGAAAATCACATGAAAAAGAAGGGAGTTAATTTAGGACATATTGAAAAAATTAAAAAGACAGACACCTTATTTTCTTATATAGAAAGAGAAGTAAACAATGGTTTTATTGTTACGCCGGTTAACGGAGAAGTGTTGTCCTTTAAATTAGAAGGTTTTGAGGTTGATTTAAAAGATAACCTAACTTTTTTTCTTACCTCAAATAAAACGGTTGAGTTTAAAGAAGTCAACATTTCGTTTCAACTTATGATGGAAACATTTCCTGATCAGCAAAACAAAATGAATTATATCCACAACGGAGAAAAGAAAAGTCTAACATTTATTAAAGCCAAATCAAACAGAAAATTGTCGTTATGAGAAAATTAATTGTACTATTTGTAACACTTGGGTCGCTCTGTACTTATGGGCAAAAAGAATACAACAATAATAAGTTTAAGCAATTACACGAAGAGTTGCCAACACCAAACGTTTATCGAACGGCATCAGGAGCCCCTGGTCATGAATACTACCAGCAGCAAGCCAATTATAAAATAGATGTTGTCTTAGATGATAAAAAACAAACAATCTCTGGAAAAGAAACAATCACTTATATAAATAATTCGCCTGATGAGTTAGGTTACTTGTGGTTACAGTTAGACCAGAATGTTAGAGCTGAAGATTCTGACAGTAAGTTGATTACAGTTGAGAAGATGGAAGACTTTTACAACATATCTGCTGTACAACGTAGAATGTTTAAGTTTGATGGTGGTTTTAAAATAGACTATGTAAAGACTACTTCAGGAAAAGAGATGTCGTACGCAATTAACAAAACAATGTTGCGTATTGATTTAGACAAACCTTTGGCTTCAGGACAAAAAATTAGCTTTGATATCAAATGGATGTACAACATCAACGATAGAGCAAAAATTGGTGGTAGATCTGGTTTCGAGTATTTTGAGAAAGAAGACAATTACATTTACACAATTGCGCAGTGGTTTCCTAGAATGTGTGTGTATAACGATGTAGAAGGATGGCAAAATAAACAGTTTTTAGGTAGAGGTGAGTTCTCCTTACCCTTCGGAGATTACGATGTGAATATAACTGTACCGGCTGACCATGTTGTTGCTTCTACTGGGGAACTTCAAAATACAAATGAAGTACTTACTGCGGAGCAAAGAAACCGATTTAAGAAGGCTGCTGAGTCTGATTCTCCCGTTTTTATTGTTACCCAAGAGGAAGCCGAAGAAGCTGAGAAAGAAAAGTCAAATAAGACAAAAACATGGAGATTTTCTGCAAATAATGTAAGAGATTTTGCATTTGCGTCTTCAAGAAAGTTTATTTGGGATGCTCAAAGCGTTCAACTGCCTTCTAGAAAAGTAATGGCGATGTCATATTACCCAAAGGAAGGAAATCCTCTTTGGGAACGTTATTCTACTAAGGTAGTAGCACATACATTAGAGGTATATTCTAAGTATACAATTGATTATCCTTATCCTGTCGCAATTTCAGTGCACTCAGATAGAATAGGAATGGAGTATCCGATGATTTGTTTTAATGGAGGTAGACCAGAAGCAGACGGAACTTATTCAGAAAGAACTAAGTATGGAATGTTGGGCGTTATAATTCATGAAGTTGGACATAATTTTTTTCCTATGATTATTAATTCAGACGAAAGGCAATGGACGTGGATGGACGAAGGCTTGAATACCTTTGTACAGTACTTAACAGAGCAAGAATGGGAGAGAGGTTACCCTTCTAGAAGAGGTCCAGCTTACTTGATTGCGAATTATATGGGCGGAGATAAAGCCAGAATATCACCTATTATGACAAATTCAGAGTCTATCTGGCAATTTGGAAACAATGCTTACGGAAAGCCAGCTACGGCATTGAATATTTTGAGAGAGACTGTAATGGGAAGAGAGTTGTTTGATTATGCCTTTAAGCAATACTCAGAAAGGTGGGCGTTTAAACATCCTACACCAGCAGACTTTTTTAGAACGATGGAAGATGCTTCTGGAGTAGATTTAGACTGGTTCTGGAGAGGTTGGTTTTACACCACAGATCATGTAGATATTGCTCTAAACAACGTTAAATGGTTTCAACTAAATACAGAAAATCCTGAAGTAGAGAAGGCTTGGCAAAAAGAACAAGATGCAAAAAAAGACAAGTTTGTTGGAGATGAAAGAAATAAGACAGAAATAAAGCAAACTAAAAATGAGCTAGATGAAGATTTGAATGATTTCTACAACAAAAGAGACATTTATGCTGTGGATAAAATAGATAGGGAAGACTATGATAAAATAAAAAGTAGATTATCTGCCGAAGAGCTTGAATTATTAAATAGTAATAAGAATTTTTATCAGTTAGACTTTGAAAATAAAGGAGGTTTAGTAATGCCTTTAATTCTAAGAGCTTCGTTTATAGATGGTACAGAAGAAGTGATTAGAATTCCTGCTGAGGTTTGGAAGATGGATAATTATAATATTTCAAAGGTGTTTATTTTTGAAAAAGAAGTTACTTCTTTTAGAGTAGATCCATTCTTAGAAACAGGAGATACAGATTTAGGGAACAACGCTTGGCCAAGAGAAGTGCAGCCAACACGCTATGATTTATTTAGAGAAAGAAAAATGAATGAAAACCCAATGCAACGAGCAAAACGGGCACAAGAGTAAATAGTCAAACAGCATTTATAAAAAGGGTTCTTAATATTAAGAACCCTTTTTTTGTGATACCAAGAATACAATAGATAAAAAATTGTCGTTCAAGTGATAATTGATTAATCTTGAGTAAACAAAAAACTATGAAACGAATTTTACTTTTTGTTGCACTACTAAGTGCAACAACAGCTACTTCACAAACTTTCTCAGATAATTTTGATGCGTACACATCTACAACGTTTATCGGAAATACGCCAGAATGGACTACTTGGAGCGGACAAGGTGGAGGAGCTGACGATATGTATGTCTCCTCAGGAATTGGAGCAAATAGCCCATCTAATTATTTGTATTTTCTTGGGCAAGGTGCTGGAGGACCAGTAGATATCGTAAAAGATTTTGGTGCAGAACATAATTTAGGTCAATTTGATTTAGATTTTATGCTAAAAGTTGATGCCGGGAAAAATGCTTACTTCAATCTACAAAGGAATTCAACCATAGGTCAAGTTTGGGCATTAGATTTTAATTTCAACGCAGATGGTTCATTCGAACTAAACAATCAAGATGACGGTATACTATTAACGGGTAATTATAGTCAAGACGTTTATTTTGAACTTAATTTACAAGTAAACTTAAGTACTAATGTTTGGGAATTGTTTATTGATGGAACTTCTCAAGGTAGTTTTGCAAATTCCAATAACCAAATCGCATCTTTAAATCTTTTTCCAATACAAAACAGTGCGTACAGTATAGATGATTTTAGTTACACCGTAACGCCTTATACCTTACAAAATTTGAACTTGGCTATGTTACAAATAGAGCCGAATGCTATTTTAGCCGGACAAAATAAGGCCCCAACTTTTACAGTAAGAAATCTTGGAGTTGAGACGATTACCTCTTTTTTGGTAGAGTTTAGTTATAATGGTGCTATAATTACAGAAGACATAACTGGAGTAAATATACCATCGCTTGCAACTTATAGTTTCGATTTTTCATCTGGGCATACTTTAGTTTCTGGAAGTAATAACATGACTGCAACAATTTTGAGTGTGAATGGAATGAATGGAGATGACGACAGTTCCGATGATAGCAAAGTACTAACGATAGATCCTGTTACACCTGCATTAGGTAAAATGGTAGTTGGCGAGGAAGGTACGGGTACATGGTGTGGTTGGTGTCCAAGAGGAGCTGTAAATATGGATATAATGAGTAACCAATTCGATGGTTTTTGGGCAGGAATAGCTGTTCATAATGGAGATCCTATGACTGTAGCTAATTACGATACGGGAATAGGAGCTTTGATTGGAGGTTATCCAAGTTCATTGGTAGATAGAGGAACAGAGATTGATCCTTCTGCTATGCAAACAGACTTTTTAGAACGTATTGTTATTGCCCCAACAGCTACTTTAGAAGCTGGCGCAGCATTCAATCCTGTAAACAGATGGTTAGAAGTTTCAATGACAGCTAATTTTGTTTCGCCTGCAACAAACGGATATAGAATGGCAATTGTGCTAACAGAGGATAGCGTTACTGGTGACGATAGCGGATATGCTCAGGCAAATTATTATTCCAATAGTGCAGATTTAATTGATCCTGCTGGTTTTAATTGGATTGATTTGCCAAGTACAGTTCCAGCAGCAGATATGAAATATGATCATGTGGCAAGAGGTATTTTCCCGTCTTTTGATGGAGTATCTATGTTCCCGTCTACAGTAAATCCAGGAGATGCGCATACATTGAATACATACATGACGGTTCCAGCAGATTGGAATGTAGATGAAATGCATATTGTAGGTTTATTGATTGATCCGCAAGGTAGAATAGATAATGCTGGATATGCTTCTTTCAATGATGCTTTACAAAATGGTTTTGTTTTAAGTACAGATGAGGTTGAAGGAGAGTTGATTAATCCAGTTTTCTCAATGTTCCCTAACCCAGCAACAAACAGTACTACAATTTCTGTAACTACTTCAAAATCTGAAAACGTAACACTTTCTGTTTATGATTTTGCAGGAAACAAAATAGTTGCAAGAGATTTAGGTGTTGTATCAGGAAACAATTCTGCTACCTTTAGTACAGCATCTTTGGCTAAAGGAATTTACGCAGTTGAGTTAACTGTAGGAAACAAAACAGAAGTGAAAAAACTAGTTGTTCAATAAAAAATACTAGTATTAATAAAAGGAAAATGCAATTTGTGTTTTCCTTTTTTTGTGTCAAATATAGATTGTAACTTGTGGTACAGTTTTAAATATATTGAAATGCCAAAAATTAATGTAAGGAGAACGATTATCGTTAATAAACCAATAGAAGTCGTATTCAAGGAAGTAAATAATTTTAATAATTGGAAAGATTGGTCTCCCTGGTTAAGGTTAGAAGCTGAAGCTGATGTGATAATAGAACCCCATGGAAAGCAGTACAAATGGAACGGTCAAATTATAGGCTCTGGAGAAATGATAATTGAAAAGGAAGTAGAAAACGTGTCTGTTCATTGCGACTTAACCTTTCTAACTCCCTTTAAGTCGAAGGCTAAAACAAACATATACTTTAATAAAGTTGAAGAGGGTACAGAAGTAAGTTGGACAATGGATTCTAGCTTACCCTTTTTTATGTTTTGGATGAAAAATAGCATGGAGAACTTTATAGGAATGGATTACGATAGAGGTTTGAAAATGCTAAAAGATAAAGCCGAAAAAGGAGTAGTACCTTCTCACTTAGAAGTTAATGGATCCGTTAATTTTGAGGGCGGTAAATATGTTGCCATTAAAAGAGAGTGTAAAATGAACCAAATGTTTGAGAAAATGCCAAGTGATTTCTCTAAACTAATGCCAAAGGCACACCAAGAATGGAAAGGATTAATGAACGGAAATCCATTTTCAATTTATCATAAATGGGATTTAAAAAATAAAACAGTTTCTTATTCAGCATGTTTTCCAGTTTCAGAATATCCTAAAGATTTGCCTAGTGAATTTTCTACTGGTGTTTATCCGTCTAGTAAAATGTACAAGGTTACGCATACAGGTGCTATGGATCATATTAGTAACGCGTGGAGTGCTCAAATGATGCGTATGAGAAATAAAGTTTTTAAAGGAAATAAAAGAGTACATCCTATCGAAGTTTATCTGAATAGTCCAATGGATACTCCGACAGATGAGCTGAAAGCAGAAATACTTTTTGGTATGAAATAGGAAGATTTCAAAACTAAAATTAACTAAGTTTGTTCTAATAAAGAACTCAGCACCCAATTTGAAGTATCGAGTTGGGATTTTTTATTGATATGATAGATAAATTAACAGATTTAATTACTCAAACAACAAAGCCTTTTGTAATTGCAGGGCCCTGCTCCGCAGAGTCAGAACAACAAGTTATATCAGTAGCAAAGGAGATTGCTTTAAAAACAAATACACGTGTTTTACGCGCAGGTATTTGGAAACCCAGAACACGTCCAGATAGTTTTGAAGGCGTTGGCGCCATTGGTTTGCCTTGGTTAGTAAAAGCAGGAAAAGAAACGGGATTGTTAACCACAACAGAGGTTGCAAACGCCAAACACGTAGAACAAGCTTTAAAAGCAGGTGTGGATATACTTTGGATAGGAGCAAGAACAACTGTAAATCCCTTTGCAGTGCAAGAAATTGCAGATGTACTAGAAGGAGCAGCAGTTCCAGTAATGGTTAAAAATCCAATTAACCCAGATCTTATGCTTTGGATTGGTGCTTTAGAACGATTGCAGAAAGCGGGTATTACAGATTTAACTGCTATCCATAGGGGTTTTTCGATTTATAATCATCCAAAATATAGAAATTTACCAAATTGGGAAATTCCTATAGCGCTTAGAGAGCAAAGACCGGATATTAAATTAATCTGCGATCCATCACATATTTCTGGCAGAAGAGATGGTTTACTTTCTGTGGCTCAAAAGGCACTAGATTTAAACTTTGATGGATTAATGATTGAGACTCACCCAAATCCAGAGTATGCTTGGAGCGATGCACAACAACAAGTTACACCCAATGGATTAAAAGAACTGTTGACTTCGCTTGTATTAAGGCAAGAAGAATTAACTGCAGATGCACTTTCAATTATGGAAGTAATGCGCGATAAAATTGGAGGATTAGATGATGAAATTTTTGAATTACTCACCGCAAGAATGAAACTCTCCGAAGAAGTTGGAAATTATAAACGAGAAAATGATATAACGATTTTGCAGCAAGAGCATTGGAGGAAAGTAATTGCGCAACGCTTAGAAAAATCAGATGATTATGATTTAACTAACAAGTTTATAAGAGATATCATGGATGCCATCCACCAAGAATCGATTAGGAAGCAAACTAAAATAATGAATCCAGGGATTTGATACCAATTGAATAAGGCATGAATAGAACTATTTTTCCTACAAAATTAAGCGGTGTAATTTCTATACCTCCATCTAAAAGCGATACACAACGATCCATGCTGTGCGCTGCTCTTGCAAAGGGTAAGTCTGTATTGTATAACGTTGGTTTTTCTAATGATGAAAGAAATATGTTACGTGCTTTAGAAGCATTAGGAACATACATTAAATGTGTAGATGAAAAAAGAAGAATATTTGAAATTGATAGTACCAATGCTTTTGAAAAAGATACGAAAATAGAAATTGGTGAAAGTGGTTTAGGCGTTCGATTATTAATTGCTGTATTATCTTCTTTTTCAAACACTTTTACAATTAACGGCGAAGGCAGTTTGGTAAATAGACCAATGGATTTTTATACCAAAAATTTGCCAGAGCTAGGTGTGCAAATAGAGAGTAAAGAGGGTAGGCTTCCTATTCAAGTAAAGGGCCCAATACAGCCAAAAGAAATTACCGTTGATGGGAGTTTAAGCTCACAGTTTATCTCTGGATTAACCATGGCTTTAGTAAATACTAAAAAACCAGTTGTTTTTCATGTTCAAGATTTAAACAGCGTGCCTTACGTGCAAATGACTTTGGATACATTAACCCAATTTGGAATTAGCGTACAAGCCAATTTATATACTCCAACCAAATTAAAAACAGTACCTAGTATTGATGATATTTATAAACATATCATGGGAATTACGGAGGTAGATGTGCACAATCAAACAGATTCTACCTTAACCACTTTTAGAATAAAAGCGAACCAAGTTTATACACCTACTCAATACAATATTGAAGGAGATTGGAGTAGTGCAAGCTATTGGGTAGTTGCCAAAATGTTAGGAGCTGAAATAGAAATAGAAGGTTTAAATTTGCATAGTTTACAGGCGGATAAGAAATTATTGGAGATCAGTAATTGGAAACTAGAAAATAAGTTTAAATTTCAAATAACTAATTTCGAATTTAATGCTACAGATTGCCCAGATTTGTTTCCTGCATTATCCGCCCTAGCTGCTTTTCAAAAAGGTACATCTGTAATTACTGGTGTGCACAGGCTCAAACATAAAGAGAGTAATAGAGGAGAGGTGTTGCAAAAAGAGTTTGCCAAATTAGGTGTAAACATTGATTTGTTAGACGACGAAATGCATGTTCACGGAACGGGAGAAGTGAAGGGTGGAAAGATTGATACGCATAACGATCATAGAATTGCAATGTGTTTTGGGATTGTTGGCTTGTTTGCAACTAGTCACATAGAAATTCAAGGAGCAGAAGCTGTAAATAAAAGTTATCCAACATTTTGGGAAGATTTAGAGCGTCTAACCGATGCATATAGCACTTAGCGTTTGAAAAATAAAAAATTACAACCCTTTATTTTTTTGCTTAATCTAAATTTGTTCTAAGACATGAAAAACAAGTTGCTTAATTCTACTCGCATAATTAGTAGAAAAAATCTTTTTTCTCCTGTTTGCCATTCCTAAACAGATTGTTGTTGCTTCGTGTCCCAAACTTTTAGCCAAAAACAAGACAGCAGAACATTCCATCTCAAAATTAGAAATATAGTGTTGCTCATCTTTAAAAGTATAAATGCTTTCGTTCATTTGTTCTGAAGCAACTGGAATTCTTAACTTTCTTCCTTGTGGAGCGTAAAATCCAGTACTTGTAATCGTAATGCCCTCAAAAATAGAATCGTTTTTTAATCGTTTGTTTAGCGTTTCACTTGCGGGTGTTAGATAAGGAACTACATTTTCTGGTAAAGCGATATGGCGGATTAGCTTCTGTTCTAACTTTATAACCTCTTCTGATTGAGTTTTAGCATAAAAATGTCCAAGATTATCTAAGCCTAAAGCATGAGAAGATAGTATAAAACTATCAACAGGTATATGTTCTCCTAAAATTCCACAGGTACCAATTCGAACAAATTCTAATTGTGTTTTTGTAACCTTATCCGTTCGCGATTCAAAATCAATGTTGAAAAGAGCATCTAATTCGTTTAAAACAATATCAATGTTGTCTGTACCAATTCCTGTACTTATGCATGTAATTGGTTTTCCTTTATATTCTCCTGTGTGTGTTACAAACTCTCTATTCTGTTGCGTAAAGGTAACTTTATCAAAATAGGAAGAGACCAAGCCAACACGGTCTTGATCTCCTACTAGTATTATTTTTTTAGCTACGTTTCCAGGTTTTAAACCGAGATGATAAATACTACCATCTGCATTTAAGATTAATTCTGTTTCTGGGTAAGTATGCATATTTTATTATTGACCTGTGATGCTTCCAAATACTGTTTGTAATAAATCTGTTACTCTAGCAGCAGGGTTTTCTCTTATTTTATTTTCTTCTTTTTCTACCATCGTAAATAAACCAACAACGGCTCTTTCTGTTACATAGGCATTTAAGTCAGTTGTAACTTTATCTCCACCTGTAAATGTCATAGCTTGATTATATTTAGTAGCCACCGGCTCCCAAAAAGAGGTAAGCTTTACTTTTTCTATTGAGTTCTGTACTTTAGGAGAAAAAGCAGCAACAAGTTGTGAAGTGGTTTTTTCTCTTAAATATTGTGTAGCTGCACCCTTACCACCATTAAGTATAGCAAAACCATCTCCAATAGACATTTCTTTGATGGCTTTTATAAAAATAGGTTTTGCTTCTGTACTTGCATCTTCGGCGGCCCTGTTTAAATTGGTTACAATTTTATCTACTTGTCCACCTAATCCCCATTCTTCAGCTTTTTCTTTCATTTTTAAGGCATCTTGTGGAAAAGGAAGCTTTATTTCATTGTTTCCTAAAAATCCGTCAGTAACACTTGTCAGACTAACAGAGTTTTGTATGCATAATGTTAACGCTTCTTTTAAACCATCAATTACTGTTGCATTAGATAAAGATGGAGTATTTGTAGCTCCTGTTGATCCGCTTTCTGCCAAGACAGCTTCACCAACTTCTTGCAACACATCGCATCCTGAGAAGAAAAGCACAGACGACGCCAATGTGATATTCGTGATTATTTTTTTCATTTTCACCATTTTTTTCAAACTTACGAAATATTTTTACGTCCAATTCAAAAACAATACCAAATCATGCAAGCAGAAATTATTACAATTGGAGATGAGATACTAATTGGCCAAACTGTAGATACAAACTCCGCTTGGATGGGGCAGTTGTTAAGTAGTAACGGTATCCGTATTCATAGAAGTACTTCTATAGCAGATACAAAAGAAGAGATCTTGGCAGCAATAGATGAAGCGCTAAAGAGGTCTGACCTTGTATTGGTTACCGGTGGATTAGGGCCAACGAAAGACGATATAACCAAACATACGCTTTGCACTTACTTTAATACAACATTAGAACTAAACCAAGAAGTATTAGAACGAATAGAACTTTTTTTTGCTAAAAGAAACAAGCCTATGCTAGATGTAAACGTACAGCAAGCTGCCATGCCAAAAGCTTGTACGGTTTTGGCGAATGACGTGGGCACGGCATCAGGCATGTGGTTTGAAAGAAACGGAAGTATATTGGTTTCAATGCCTGGAGTTCCTTATGAAATGAAATTCTTAATGCAAGAACGGGTATTACCAAGAGTTAAAAAACGCTTTACGTTAAGTGAGATGTATCATCAAACACTTATGACGAGTGGAATAGGAGAGTCTTTTTTGGCTGAAAAAATTGAAACTTGGGAGGATGAGGTAAGAGCAGAAGGTTTTAGCTTAGCTTATTTGCCTTCTTTAGGCGGAGTTAAATTGAGGTTAACCTCTATGCAGGGAGATGCAGATAAAGATAAGATTGATGCCTATTTTAAGCGTTTAGAAAAAGCCTTGCCGTATTACGTTTACGGTAGAAATGAAATTAAGCTTCAAGAGAGAATTGGAGAATTATTAAGAGGTAAAAAGCAAACCTTGTCTGCTGTAGAAAGTTGTACAGGCGGAGCGTTAAGTGCTAGAATCGTTTCTGTTCCTGGGAGCTCAGCGTATTACCTCGGTAGTTTTGTGAGTTATACAAATCGACTAAAAAAAGAATTAGTAGGTGTAAAGCCTGAAACCTTAGTTGAATTTGGTGCTGTTAGTGAAGAAACCGTAATTGAAATGGCACAAGGAGGAAGAAAGGCTCTGAAAACAGACTACTGTATTTCTATTTCCGGAGTTGCGGGTCCAGATGGAGGAACAGCTTTAAAACCAGTTGGAACAGTTTGGTTAGCAATAGCACATGAAAAAGGAGTAGAAACAAAAAAATTAAACCTCGGAAACTCTAGAGTAAACAATATTGAGTTAACCATTAATTACAGCTTACATTTTTTCAAAAATCTATTGGAAAATAACTTGGAGTTAGCAGAATAAAATTGCTACCTTTGCGCTCCTTCGTAAAATCAATTTTGTTGGATGCTCGGCCAAATTGTAGAAGAAACAGTATAAAAATAATATTAAGCTTGTGTATTTAAGAAAAAAATCATTTCTTTGCACCCGCTTTTAGAATAAGTAAACATATAAGTTATGTCAAGAGTTTGTCAATTAACGGGTAAGAAAGTAATGGTGGGGAACAATGTATCTCACTCAAAGCGTAGAACTAAGCGTAAGTTTTACCCGAATTTAGTTACAAAGAAGTTTTATCTTCCAGAAGAAGATAAGTTTGTAACACTTAAAATATCAACTTCTGCGTTGAGAACAATCAACAAGAAAGGGATTACAGCTTGCATGAAAGAAGCAAGATTAAAAGGTTTTTTAAAATAATATTCCCGTTGAGAAACGGCTATAATTGTATACACAATGGCAAAGAAAGGAAATAGAGTACAAGTGATTCTTGAATGCACAGAGCACAAAGATTCTGGTTTACCAGGAACATCACGTTATATCTCAACTAAGAACAGAAAAAATACTCCAGAAAGATTAGAGATTAAGAAGTTTAATCCAATCATGAAGAAGTATACGATTCATAAAGAAATTAAATAATTAAGAGATGGCAAAGAAAGTTGTAGCATCACTTCAAACAGGTGGAGGAAAAGAGCACACAAAGTGTATTAAAATGATAAAAACTGAGAAAGGTTCTTACTCATTTAAAGAAGAAATTGTCCATAACGACAAAATCAAAGATTGGTACGCTAAGAACTAATACTTTGACAAGCTCTATAATATTTAAGCTTTTCGTCTAACGGCGGAAAGCTTTTTGTAATTTTAAGAATATGGCTTTATTTGGATTATTTAACAAGGATAAAAAGAAAAAACTAGACGAAGGTTTAGAGAAAACCAAAACGTCTTTTCTCTCCAAATTAACGCGTACAGTTGTAGGTAAATCTAAGGTAGATGCCGAAGTTTTAGATGATTTAGAAGAGGTGTTGATTACCTCAGATGTTGGTGTGCAAACTACTCTAAAAATTATTGATAGAATCGAAGAGCGTGTGGCTAACGATAAATACGTGAACGCCGAAGAGCTAAATTCTATTTTACGAGAGGAAATTGCAAAGCTATTAGAAGAAAATAATGCAACCGATAAGGTAGATTACGATATTCCAAAACATCCAGAAGGAAATCCACATGTAATTATGGTGGTTGGTGTAAATGGTGTAGGTAAAACAACTACAATTGGTAAATTAGCAAATCAATTTAAGAAACTTGATAAAAAAGTTGTGCTAGGTGCTGCAGATACATTTAGAGCTGCTGCTGTTGATCAATTAATTATTTGGTCTGAGCGTGTTGGGGTACCAATTGTCCAGCAAGGTATGAATGCAGATCCTGCTTCGGTTGCTTTTGATACCTTACAGTCGGCCAAAGCACAAAACGCAGATGTTGCCATTATAGATACTGCCGGAAGATTACACAATAAGGTTAACTTAATGAATGAGTTAACCAAAATCAAACGTGTAATGGACAAGGTTGTTCCTGGTGCTCCACATGAAATTCTTCTTGTACTTGATGGTTCTACTGGTCAAAATGCTTACGAGCAAGCTAAACAGTTTGCTTTGGCTACAGATATTAATGCACTCGCAATTACAAAGCTAGACGGTACAGCAAAAGGCGGAGTTGTTATAGGTATATCTGATCAAATGAAAATTCCAGTTAAATATATTGGTGTAGGAGAAGGTATTGACGATTTACAGGCCTTCAATAAAACTGAATTTGTAAATTCTCTTTTCGGCGAGTAAATTGAAAGCGCAAAAAGTAGCAATTATTGGCGGTGGAGCTGCAGGTTTTTTCTCTGCGTTAAGTGCAAAACACCATCATCCAGAGGCGCAAGTTACGATTTTTGAAAAATCGAAAAATTTACTTTCTAAAGTTAAAATTTCTGGTGGAGGTAGATGTAATGTAACCAATGCAACCTTCGATATAAAATCATTAGCGAAGAATTATCCAAGAGGAGAAAATCAACTGAAAAAAGCATTTAGTCAATTTGCGGTGCAAGACACTTTAGATTGGTTTGAAAATAGAGGTGTTCTCACTTATACTTTACCTGACAAGTGTATTTTCCCAAAATCAGATTCTTCGCAAACCATTATTGATTGCTTCTTAAATGAAGCACTCAAGCTCCATGTTGAAATTAAGACAAACACGGCTGTAAGAAATATTAAACCAATAGATAAAGGTGTTTTTTCTATTGAAACAGATGAAGAAACAACTGTTTTTGATAAGGTTATTGTGGCTACTGGCGGACAACCGAAACAATCCGGGTTAACTTGGTTAGAAGAACTAGGACTCCAAGTAGAAACTCCTGTACCGTCTTTATTTACCTTTAATATGCCTAATAATCCAATAAGAGATTTGATGGGATGTGTTGTTGAAAAAACAATTGTAAAAGTTGAAGGAACTAAATTGATTGGAGATGGTCCGACATTAATCACACACTGGGGAATGAGTGGTCCGGCAATATTAAAACTTTCTGCTTGGGGTGCAAGAGTGTTAGCCAACAAAAAGTATGATTTTGCCATACTTGTGAACTGGCTAAATAATATAAATGAAGAGGAAGTAAGGCATGTAATAAATACCGGAATAAAAAATGGCGGAAATAAAAAATTGTCTTCTTTTAATCCTTTTGAAATTACAAATAGGCTTTGGAATTTTTTAACTCATAAAATGGAGTTTTCAGAGGAAACAAGGTGGAATGAGCTCTCTAAAAAATCGATAAACAAAATGTTTAATACGCTTACTCTAGATAGGTATGAGGTTAAGGGTAAAACAACTTTCAAAGAAGAGTTTGTTACGGCTGGCGGTGTTGCACTTTCTGAAATCGATTTTAAAACGATGGCTTCAAAAAAACATCCAAACCTATATTTTGCAGGAGAAATTTTGGATATTGACGGCATTACTGGCGGTTTTAATTTTCAAGCTGCATGGACTACTGGTTTTATTGCGGGGAAATTGAAATGAACTAATTCATCTTTATATTTTTAGTACAATTTAAATGGGAAATACAATTAATATTTTAATCGATAATTTACTGGCTACTTTTTGGCGATTGTTAGATTTACCTGTATATGCACTACTCATTCTTTTGTTTGGAATTCTTTTTTCCGTTAACTTAATTCTGTTGCGGTTGAGAAAGAAAAGCTCTACTAAAAAAGTATGGCTTATAAACGGTGTTATTGTATTAGTTGCAGTGGTCCTTTTAGTAGATAAAAAAATCAGTAATTTAAAGAAGGAGAATGATGCGTTAAATGACAAGTATGCTAAGGCAATAATGGGTCAAACGAGTATAAATAAGGTGAACAAAGTCTATCACTTAGATTCCTTAGTTCAATTACTCCCAGGTGCAAATATTTCAGAAAAACCAATTAATCAAGCGATAGATTTAATAACAATTAGACAGAGAAATCCCAATTCAATGTCTTTTATCTCTATTGTAGACTTAAATAATCCGCAAGTCGTTATTAACATTACAGAAGCAAAAAATGAGAAAATTTTAACTTCTACGTTTGCTAAGGAAACCAATTCAATTTTGGCTATAAATGGTGAAGCTGGAGAAACACCCCATATGGATGCACCTTTAGGCGAGTGGACAGGTAATTGGGTGTCAAAAGGAAATCCGGTTCTTCTGGCTGACTCTGAAAATAGGCCATTTATGTCCTTTTCAAAGTTTAATGAGGGACATTATTATAAACAAGAAATAGTAGATACCGTTTTAACTGAAGAAAAATACAATACAATTTGGGGTAGATTTGATATTTTGATAGAAGGTCAAACTGTTAAGTTCGAAAATGATAAGCAATATGCCAGAACAATAATGGGGTTGAATCAAGAAGGTAATCTACTCTATTTAATGGTTGTTGACGGCAAACGACCACAATATAGTTTAGGTTTAGAGTATTACAAATGTGCTAATATTCTTAAAGCACTTGGTGCATACAATGTAATGTCTTGTGATCAAGGTGGTTCCTCTACAATGTACTTAGAAAGCTTGGGAGGTGTTGTGAATAGACCTGGAGATGCCGGAGGTATGGAACGACCAATTTACTCACATTTTGGAATAAGCTTAAAATAGTACTTTAGCTTTACAAGCCTTATTTATAACAAATAGTTCTCTTTTTTGGTTCTTTTAATTCCCAACTACTTTTTTAGATGTGAAAAGCTAGAATGATATTTGTTACTTTTGGTTAAACTTTTACTTTGGTTTTTAGTCTTATCTAAAAATATTTTATCTTTACGATAAATTTAGACGTCATGCAAGAATTGTCGCAAAGTGAAGAGAATTATATAAAAGCAATTTACAGTTTGTGTGAGGAGAATAACGATGCTGTTTCCACCAACTTGTTGGCTGATAATTTGCAAACCAAGGCTAGCTCAGTAACAGATATGCTTAAGAAATTATCTGAGAAAAAGTTGGTTTCATATAAAAAGTACAAAGGTTGTTCGCTTACCAATACAGGAGAAAAAGCTGCATTAAAGGTAATTAGAAAACACAGACTTTGGGAAGTGTTTTTAGTAGATAAATTAGACTTTGGTTGGGATGAAGTACATGATGTTGCAGAACAACTAGAGCATATTCGATCAATAAAACTGACAGAACAATTAGATCAATTTCTGGATTATCCGAAGTATGATCCGCACGGTGATCCAATCCCTGATAAAGAAGGGAATTTTGCCAAAAGAGGAAAAACGGCTTTATTAAATGAATTAAAGATTAATGATATTGCTACTGTAATTGGTGTTGCAGACGGTTCACCTTCCTTTTTACAATATTTAGATAAACATAAAATCCAGCTCGGTTCTGAGGTTGAATTAATTGCTGCTTTCGAGTTCGATGGTTCTGTGAGCATTAGAGTAAATAATAAAGAATTGAGTTTATCAAAAATTGCAGCAACAAAAATTTGTGTAGAAAAAATAGAATATGAGAATAATTAGTGTTTTAGTTTTAGGTTTAATTCTACTGGGATGTAAAGTAGATGGTAACAAGGGAGCAGATCAAAAATTGCGTATTGTTTGCACTACTTCAATGATTTCAGATGGTATACAAAATATTGTTACAGATGATATAGAAGTACTTTCCTTAATGGGAGCTGGTGTAGATCCTCATTTGTATAACCCGCGTCCTTCAGATTTAAAAGCACTGGATAAAGCAGATGTGATTATTTATAATGGATTTCATTTAGAAGGTAAGTTTATAGACAAATTTGAGAAATTAAGAAAAGGTAAAACTATAATTGCACTCAGCGATTTCGTAAAAGAAAAAGGGATAATCAATCCAGATTTTGTTAATTCTGTAGATCCTCACTTTTGGCATAATCCACTTTATTGGTCGCAAGCCTTAAACGGAGCTTCTTTGGTTTTACAACAAATAGCCGAAGAGAATAGTGCTCAAATAAAAGAGAATACTGCGGTTTATAGTGCTCAAATTGAAAAAGCTTATCAAGAGATAAAAGAAGATATGCTGCGTATTCCTGAAGAAAATAGAATCTTAATTACTTCCCATGATGCATTTCATTATTTCGGAAATTGTTACGGTTTAAAAATAAAACCGCTACAAGGTATTTCAACACTTTCAGAATCTGGGTTGAAACAAGTTTCAGATTTAGCACAGTTTATAATCAAAAATAAAGTCCCATCTATTTTTGTAGAATCTAGTGTTTCATATCGTTCTTTAGAGTCTGTTCAGCAAAATTGCGCAGCTCAAGGTTATACAGTTAAAATTGCTGAAGAGTTATTCTCCGACGCTCTTGGAGAAGTAGGAGGAGTTGGAGGAACGTATTTAGGAATGTTACGTGAAAATGCCAAAAGAATAAAAAAAGGTTTGAGTCATGAGAAATAGCGTTGAAGTACATAATTTAACGGTTGCCTATGATCAAGTCCCTGTGCTCTGGGATGTAGATTTTGAGCTACCCAAAGGCAAAATAATCGGTATAATTGGCCCAAATGGGTCAGGTAAAACTACTTTGCTTAAAACCATAATGGGGTTAATAAAACCTGCAAGTGGATTTTCTAAGATTTTCAATAATTCTTTAGATAAGGTTAGAGATAAAGTTGCTTATGTACCTCAAAGAGAATCAGTAGATTGGGATTTTCCGGCAAGTGTTAAGGACGTAGTTGAGATGGGACGTTATCGAAAAAATCAACTCTTTAGACGACTTACTAAAACAGATAAACAACTCGTAAAAACAGCAATAGAGAAAGTAAAGTTATCTTCTTTCCAAGACAGGCAAATTTCTCAGCTTTCTGGCGGACAACAACAACGTGTTTTTCTTGCTCGAGCATTGGCGCAAGGTGCAGAAATATTTTTTATGGATGAACCTTTTGTTGGTGTAGATGCAACAACTGAATCTGCAATTTTAGATTTGTTATTGGAGATGCGAAATGAAGGTAAAACGGTAGTCATTGTTCATCATGATTTACAAACCGTTTCTGGTTATTTTGATTACTTAGTGCTGTTAAATACACGGTTAATTGCAGCCGGACCAACAAATGAGGTGCTAACAGAGGAAAATTTGAGTAATGCATATGGCGGACAGTTAACGTTACTCTCCAAAATTCAGTCGATTATTAAAGAAAAGGCCTTTCCGATTAGAGAGAAAGGGTACGAAGAAAAATGAACGATTTTATAGACTTCATATCGTTCAAAAATCCAACGGTTCAAGTTGTAGTTCTTGGAACAGTTTTAATAGCAGCATGTTCTGCTATGGTTGGTACATATACCTATTTAAGAAAAAGAACCTTAGTAGGAGATGCGGTGGCACATGCTATTTTCCCTGGTATATGTTTGGGTTTTATGCTTTCGGGTAGTAAAAATCCGCTTTATCTTTTAATTGGTGCCATTATAGTAGGCTGGATTGCTCTGCTTCTTATGGATGCGTTAGTTGCTAAAACAAAACTTAAAACAGATACAGCATTGGCCTACATTTTAACCTTCTTTTTTGGGATAGGTTCTGTATTGATGTCCTACATACAAAAATCAGGTAATGCTTCGCAATCAGGACTAAATGATTTTCTTTTTGGAAAAGCAGCAAATATGGTGCTCGCTGATCTCTATGTTTTTGGTGTTACAAGTATTCTTTTACTTTTTATGGTGCTTGTATTTTTTAAACAGTTTAAGCTCATTTCCTTTAATCCAGAATTTGCTGCGTCCATTGGGTTAAATGTTAAGTCGTACAATTTTTTACTTACTACAATGACAGTGGTTGCAGTGTCTATAGGAATTCAGGCTGTAGGTGTAGTACTTATGTCTGCGTTACTTATTACGCCTGCTACTACTGCAAGGTTGTGGACGCATAAATTAAGTAAACTAATGCTTCTCGCAGGATTATTTGGAGCATTAGCCGGGATCCTAGGAGCATATGTTAGTTTTACGGCTACAAATATGCCAACTGGTCCATGGTTTGTGGTATTTTTAACCTGTTTCGCTGTCATCTCAATTTTCTTTGCACCAAAATCTGGCTTAATATCGCGCTATCAGCTTCAAATCACTAATAAGCGTAAAATCAATCAAGAAAATATTTTAAAAGTTACTTTTCAATTAAAAGAAAAAGGACTTACCCGAGTAACGCGAGAAGATTATGTGAAAAAAAGAGGATTTGTTACTCGAAATTTAGAGTTGGGTATCAAACGATTAAAGAGAAAAGGATTGTTGGAGGAGGAAAACAACTACATACAACTTACTATTCAGGGCGAAACAGAAGCCAAAAGGGTAGTGCGCTTACACCGACTGTGGGAGCTTTATTTAACGAAACGAATGAATTTTAAGGAAGACCATATTCATGGAGGAGCGGAAACTATAGAACATATTATTACACCAGAATTAGAAAAAGAACTGTTAACAGAATTAGACTATCCAACCTTGGATCCGCATAAGAGCAATATACCTTACTAATGGAAATAAATGATATTCTAGTAATTTTAACTGCATTAAGCATAGGAGCTTGTTGCTCTCTTTTAGGCTGTTTTTTGATATTAAGAAAAGCTGTAATGATTGGAGATGCTATTTCACATAGTGTTTTACCAGGAATTGTTTTGGCTTTTATCTTTACTGAAGAAAGAGCATCGGTTCCTATTTTAATTGGAGCAGCGATTTTTGGCGTGATTTCCACAATCGTTATTGACTTTTTACAAAATAAGTCGAAATTACAAGCAGGAGCTGCAATAGGAATTAGTTTTACGTTCTTTTTTGCGGTTGGTGTAATTATGATAGCTTACTTCACCGGTGGTAATGCAGATATTGATCAAGATTGTGTTCTTTTTGGAGAAATTGCAAGTACTTATTTGGATAAAATATTTATTGGAGAATACTTAATTGGTACGCGTGCTTTACTTACAATTTTACCTGTTTTACTCTGTGTAATTCTTTTCGTATCATTAGGACGAAAAGGATTAAGTATTACTTCTTTTAATGCAGATTACGCGAAAGCAGTAGGTATTAATGTTTCTTTTTGGAATTACTTATTAATGTTTCTAGTTGCTATAAGCAGTGTCTTGTCTTTTGAGTCTGTTGGAGCTGTTTTGGTAGTTGGCTTTTTGGTTATACCGCCAGCAACGGCTTATTTGATAACTAATAGGTTGAAAAATATGCTCTGGTTATCTGTTCTTTTTTCTTCTTTAGCTTGTGTTTTAGGTTACTATTTTGCGCTTATGCTAGATGTTACTGTATCTGGTGCAATTGTTTCGGTTGGAGGAACTAGTTTGCTTTTAGTTTGGATGTTAAAATCTGTTGTGAAAGGAAGAAAAAAAATAATTTTTTTAGATCATTCAGTTCAAGAAAGAAAATAATAAAAATACCATAATCGAAGTTTTTTAGCCTACCATTCAGGTAGTCAGTAGTTTGATGTGAGCTTCTTCATGTAATTTCACACCGATCAAATAAAAGTTAATATATTTTAACATTTACTTAACAAAAAGCGCTTGTCAAATTGAAAATCCTACCTATCTTTGTGCCATAGCAAGCTTGTAGCAAACAAGCATTTAGGTTTTATAGTTTTAGCATAGTTTAGCAAAAAAGAGGAATAGTTCCATAAGAATTATTCCTCTTTTTGGTTTAAAGCAAGTCTTACCAGTGTAAATAAGTATTTTGAATTGGATTTAAACCTTATATCGTTAATCATTACAATTTGATTTGATAAAAAAATATGAAACTTACTTTCTTACTTTTACTTCTATTTCTTTCTTATACTAACCTAGAAGAAAAGAATGAGCTTTATTCTGTTACAAATCGTTTGCAAATTAATTAAATAATTTTGTGGTTGACTTATAGGACCCATTTAGGATAGTCTTTATAAATCATTAACAACTATGTTAGCCCCAGTTTTACTGGATTAAATATCACCATTTTATTTGCTATTATAAACGTATTTTGAATAGAAGAAAAATAGGGGAAAATAGGTTAAACCTATTTTTTCGCCTATTTAACTATTTTTTTACACTTTTCGTCGATTGTTTTATGTGGGTAAAGTGTTATATTCGTCCCAGTTATGTTTAATTATACTCACAGAAAACGGGTTAACACTAGAATATTTTGCTATACTTTTTATCTAAAATGCTACTCACAAATTTGTTTCTGGGTACCCACAAGCCCCAAACTATTTTTGAAATTGTTGGTTTTGATCCGGTCAAAATATACGCGTCTTTTTGGCTTACAACTTCTATGTTACTTGTTTTAGTCTTAGTCTTAGTCTTAGTACTAATCTTTTATCTAGTTATAAAAAAGCGAAAAGGAAAATCTAAAGCGTTTTTAAAAACACATGTTAACAAAAAATTAGGCATCGCATGGAATTTACTAACGAGCTCAACTATAGATTATAAACCAATCAATACATTGGAGCAATTCGCTGATAACCGAACCGACTTACTTACTTTAGTAACGTGTTTTGAGGATAATTTTTTAGCCAACCAGGAAATAATAACTACCTCTTCACCAAATTCGGTTTTATTTAATCTAAATTCTTTATTTGGTATTGTAAAAAAAGTACAGTACTCATTAAATACTTTAGATATTAGAGATATCGATAATTCAAGTATTAAACTTTACGGCAAGCCTTCAGAAAAAGACCTTCAAAGTATAAATGGCATTTACAACCTGCTTGAAGATTTTAAGAGAAAAACAGCAATAATTAATAAATTTGATGCACTTCAAAGTGCAAAAGAAAAGTTTGAAAACTTAGATCAAATGAAGTTCGATTTAAACTACCTTATCGAGCACAAAAAAGACCTCGCAGAACTAATGAATTCAAATAAAGAATTCATTGAATCTTTGAGGCCTTACTTTGATTAAATGTTTTTAAGTTCGCTTAATTTACTTTGAAAAAACGTATTGGTTCCCCATAATTTTCAAAGTCATATCTGTATCGGTAACAATTGTTAGTTCAAATAAACCTGCGTTAGAGTTACCTCCCATTCCTCCAACATTTGTTGTAGAAATAAAGAGCTTGTCGTCTTTTATTGTCCATTTTGCATCAAAACCAAACCACTTACAATTATCTGGAGCTGTCGCAACTATCTCCATAACATTTGTTCCGTCTGTTAAGGCCTCAGCCTCATTTTTTGTAAAATTCCAAACTGTTTCTTTGTCGCAATCTGTGGTTTTATTCTCACCATTTTTATTTATAAATTGCTGTAATTTCCATTCTCCGGCTACTTTTTCAATCATTTCGCTATTTCCGTTTCCACAAGAAAATAAGATAAAACTTAGAGCAATTGAGAGATACAATACTGATTTCATAATTCTTTAGCATAAAAATAAAAAGAAATTTATCCATAGTCAAATGGAGATTTAAATCACGCTTAAGGTCATTTATTGATAATTAATAGATAACAAGC
>Ga0209555_10000040_pt1 | contig 98235 bp, 85 predicted proteins | sample SaaInl85LU_5_DNA_FD_184643 | JGI IMG/M metagenome (GOLD analysis project Ga0209555, IMG submission 184643) | Marine microbial communities from expanding oxygen minimum zones in the Saanich Inlet - ESP_85LU_5_DNA (SPAdes) (version 2) | ecosystem: Environmental > Aquatic > Marine > Intertidal...
CCAAATACGAACTTCCTGTAGATTTGTATACGATTCCTGTCATTAGTACAAAGATGCTGAATTTTATATAAATATAAGAATGTCAGTTTAAGTGATTTTCTATTTTTAATAATTTTGTAATTAAATTTTACTTTTAAATTCACTAAAATTCTATATAAACAAATAATAAAATCAAGTTTTAAAATTTAGAATTTTAATATTTTGATGAAAAAAAAACTATATTAGCTCATAAATTTAAAATATCATAATGAAAAAATTAATTACTCTTTTTACCCTTATTGTTTGTATATCTACTATTAAAGCACAAACAAAACTTTATGTTCATTCAGATGCTAAAACTTATGTTGCAAACACTAAAACAATTGCTATTTTACCATTAAATGTACAAGTTAAATTAAGACCTAAACAGTTAAAAGATTTTACCCCAGAACAAATAATTGATATGGGAAAAAACGAAGCTATAGATATACAAAATGCAATGTATACATGGTTTTTAACTAGAAAAAAAAGAGGGACATTATTAGTGGACGTTCAAAGCCCAAAAAGAACAAATGCTTTATTAAAAAAGAAAGGAATAGATATTCATTCTTATGATGAATATTTACCAAGTGAATTAGGTGAAATTTTAGGCGCAGATGCTATAATTACAGGATCTTATGAAACCTCTAAACCAATGTCCAATGGTGCTGCAATAGGACTTGCTGTTCTAACAGGTGGAATGTTTGCAACAAACAGCGCAACAATCAATATGGATATTACAAACACTTCGGATGATGAATTGGTGGTGAATTATCTTAAGAAAATAAAAGGAACTCTTGGTTCTGATGCACAAGATTTAATTAATGTTTTAATGAGAAAAGTGTCTAGAAGAATTCCTTACACAAAATAATATTTATTTTGTGTAATGTTCTAAAATAGAAATAGAAGTTAATAAAATACAAGGTAGTGATTTTTTATCACTGCCTTTTTTTTTAGAAAAAAAGGCAGCGAAAGCCTGACCAAGCTTTTTTGCTAGGGAATGCCAAAAAAAATACCTTCAAATTTTAAAAACTTGAAGGTATTTGTAAGAATATCAATTTATAAAACCGAAATAAATTCAGTAATACAATCTTATACGATTTTTATCCGTTGATAATTTTTTCTTGATGATTGATAGATTCTTGGTGAATTGCCTTGAACATTTTTAGTACAAACTCTTCACTTAATCCTTTACTTTCACCTTCTAAAATCATGTTTCCTAAAATTTCATTCCATCTTTTAGATTGTAAAACGGCTACATTTTTATCTTTTTTAAGTGCCCCAATCTGGTCTGCAATTTTCATTCGTTTTCCTAACGTTTCTAACAATTGATTATCGGCAACGTTAATTTGAGCACGTAAATTTTCTAAAGAACTTGTGTATTCTGCCTCAGAATTGGTTTCTTTTTTAATTTTTAAATCTACCATAATCTGCTTCAACTTTGCTGGCGTTACTTGTTGTGCAGCATCAGACCAAGCATTTTCTGGATCGAAATGTGTTTCGATCATCAACCCATCAAAATTTAAATCTAAAGCAGTCTGAGAAACTTCTTGAATCATTTCTCTGTTTCCTGTAATATGAGAAGGATCGCAGATTAAAGGCAAGTCTGGAAATTTATTTTGAAACTCAATTGCCAATTGCCATTCTGGTATGTTTCTGTATTTCGATTTTTCATATGTAGAAAAACCTCTATGAATGGCTCCTAAATTTTTAATTCCGGCAGTGTATAATCTTTCAATCCCACCTAACCATAAGGCTAAATCTGGATTTACAGGATTTTTAACCAACACAATTTTATCGGTTCCTTGCAATGCATCTGCAATTTCTTGCATTATAAATGGTGACACTGTAGAACGTGCACCAATCCATAATAAGTCTACATCATTTTCTAAGGCTAATTTTACATGCGCAGCATTTGCTACCTCTGTACAGGTTTTCATACCTGTTTCCTCTTTTACTTTTTTAAGCCATCTTAAACCAATTTCTCCAACACCTTCAAACATACCTGGTCTTGTTCTTGGTTTCCAAATTCCTGCTCTAAAATAGTTTACATCAGAATCTTTTAATTCGTGTGCAATTTTTAAAACCTGTTCTTCGGTTTCTGCACTACAAGGCCCTGCTATTACTAGTGGATGTTCTAATTTCATATCATCCAACCATGTTCTTAATTCTTTTGTATTCTTCATTTTTCTACTTGTTTTGGCGTTTATTTTATGCCGTTTAAAATTTGTTTAATATAATTTGTGTTCTCCATTTCGTTAAAAATTTCAGAGAAATTATCTTGTTGCATCAACTCTTTAAAATGTTGTAAATTGTTAATGTATTCTTCTAATGTTTCTATAACATTGTCTTTGTTTTGTTTAAAAATGGGTGTCCACATTGCCGGACTACTTTTTGCCAAACGAACGGTAGATTCGAAACCAGAACCTGCCATGTCAAAAATATCACGTTCGTTTTTCTCTTTATTTATGACAGTTTTACCTAACATAAATGCACTTATGTGAGAGAGGTGCGAAACATACGCAATATGTTTGTCATGCGATACGGCATCCATATATCTAATACGCATTCCAATAGCATTAAAAAGTGCCAACGCTTTTTCTTGCAACTTAAAAGTTGTTTTTTCTACTTCGCAAATAATATTCGTTTTCCCTTTGTATAAGCCAGAAATTGCAGCTGTTGGTCCAGATTTTTCTGTACCTGCAATAGGATGACATGCTAAAAAATTTCTTCTTTTTGGATGATGTTCAACGGCCTTACAAATTGCCTCTTTTGTTGAACCCGCATCTACCACCAAGCCATTATCTGATATTTTATCTAAAATAGTTGGTAATAATTTTACGGTTGCGTCTACAGGAATAGACACAATAACCAAATCTGCATTTTCTAAATCGTCTAAAGTGGCTTTTTTATCAATTAGATTCAATTCTAAAGCCTTGTTTAAGGTTTCGTCTTTTCTACTAATTCCGTGAATTACAACTTCTGGATTGTAGTTTTTTATGTCGATAGCAAAACTACCGCCAATTAAACCGACCCCAATCATGTATATATTTTTCATTTTCTGTTTGCTTTGTACTTTATGTTTTAGGAGATTTGCCTTTAGCTTAAAGCTTATTGCTTATAGCCTTGAAATTGCTTCTTTAATTACAGCTTCTGTTACACATAACGAAAACCTTATATATCCTTCTCCTTGAGAGCCAAAAATGGTTCCTGGTGTTATAAAAATGTCGTTGTCATACAAAATTGCATCTGTAACTGCTTCCGATTTTTTCCCTTCTGGTATTTTAGCCCAAACAAATAAACCTGTTGCATTTTTATCATACACTGCATCTAACTTATCTGCCAATTGCCAAACCAATGCTCTTCTGGCTTCATAAATTTTATTCTGTTCTACAAACCAAGCATCTGATAATTGCAACGCTTGTATGGCTCCTTTTTGAATGCCGTAAAACATACCAGAATCCATATTAGATTTTACTTTTAAAATTTCTGTAATAAAATCTTCGTTTCCTAAAACCATTCCTACACGCCAACCTGCCATGTTAAAAGTTTTACTTAAAGAATTTAATTCTAAAGCAATGTCTTTTGCACCATCAACTTGTAAAATACTAATAGGATTATCGTTTAAAATAAAACTATACGGATTGTCATTGATAATTAAAATATTGTATTTTTTTCCGAATGCAATCAGCTTTTTAAAGGTTTCTAAAGTAGCATTTGTTCCTGTTGGCATATGCGGATAATTAACCCACATTATTTTTACAGCACTTAAATCTTGCGCTTCTAATTCCTTAAAATTTGGTTGCCAATTATTTGCTGCATCTAAATTATAAAAAAGCGGTTCAGCACCTACTAACTTTGTTACAGAAGTATAGGTTGGATACCCTGGATTAGGAATTAATACTTGATCTCCTTCGTTTAAAAAAGCCATAGAAATATGCATTATCCCCTCTTTGCTTCCCATAAGAGGTAAAATCTCTGTTTCAGAATTTGCACCTACAGAAAACTTGTTTTTGTAAAAAGTTGCAATGGCAGTCCTTAACTCTGGTAACCCTTGATAGGATTGATACTTATGAGCAGAAGCATCTCCTAAACTAGTAGAAATTGCCTCAATTACTGTTGCTGGCGGTTGCAAATCTGGCGAACCGATTCCCATATTAATTATTGGTTTTCCTGCAGCAACTAAACCACGTACTTCTCTTAATTTTTTAGAGAAATAGTATTCTTTTACGGTCTCTAACCTTTTCGCGGGTTTAATCATTATTCCTTCCGTTTTTATAGGTTCCTAAAATTTTAAATTCTTCTGCCATGATCTCTAAGATTGCAATGGCTTTTTGATACTCTTTAAAGTCATCAAAAGTAACATCTACAAAAAACGAGTATTTCCAAGGTGTTTCTATAACTGGCAACGATTGTATTTTGGTTAAATTCATTTTACAATCGCTTAACACATTTAAAATTGCCGCCAAACTACCTCTTTTATGATTTAATTGAAATTTTAAAGAAGCCTTGTTAACACTTGTGTCTGTTTCTGGCTTGTTTGTTTGCACAATTACAAAGCGCGTTGCATTGTCTTTTATCGTTTGTATGTCATCTTCAATTACATCCAAACCAAATATCTCTGCCGCTATTTTTGGAGCTATTGCAGCAATACCTGTTAAATTTTCTTTGGCAATTCTTTTGGCAACTTCTGCAGTATCTACATCTTCTACCATTTTAATATGCGGATGTTTTTTAAAAAACGCTTTGCATTGTAACAACGCCATCGGATGCGACCAAACTTCTTTAATATCCTTTATTTGTTGGCCCTTTAATGCCATTAAATGATGGTGAATATTTAAATACTCTTCGTCTATAATATGTAAATTATTACTATCAATTAAGGCATAATTGGGTATAATAGAACCTGCAATGGTGTTTTCTAAGGCCATTACTCCAAATGTTGCAGAACCTTCTAATAACTTTTGCACCAAGGCATCAAAAGACATACACTCTATCAACTGAATGTTACTGCCGTAAAAGTTGAGTGCAACTTTATGATGATTAGAGCCTTCTGCTCCCTGTATAGCGATAATTTTGTTCATGTATTTTCAAAAAAAAAGTCCCGAATTATATTCGAGACTTTATATACTTAATATGTTTTTAGGAACACAATACAAAGCCTCTTCTCTTACTAAAGAAGTAAAAATAGAAACGTGTAAAATAGTTCTGTAACATTTGTTTATTTTAATTGTAAGAAGCAAATCTAAAGAATAAATTGAAATAAACAAATTATAGAACATTATTTATAAATAAAATAACAGATTATTAAAATAATCCTAAAATAATACACATATAATTATGTAATTATCTTATCGCTATAACATTTAAAATCATATTCTAAATTTCAAACCATCTTTCTACCAACTCTTTTTCAATTGGCGCAACTGTTTTGTGAATAAAATCGTTTTTAATAGGATCGTATTCATAATCAATAGCCCAATCTTTTATATGAATAGAAAGTTCTTTTAAAGAATTACAGATAAAAGAAAGTTCTTTATTTGTAACCGTTGGATGCAAGGACAAACGCACCCATCCTGGCTTTTTGGTATTGCACCCGTGTAAAATTTCATCTTTAATTTTATTAGAGGTCTCTTGGTCTACGTTTAATAAAAAATGTCCGTAAGTACCTGCACAAGAACAACCGCCTCTGGTTTGTATCCCAAAACGATCGTTTAATAACTTTACCACTAAATTAAAGTGGTACTCTTCAAAATAAAAAGAAAAAATACTCAATCGTTTTTTATGATTTGGTGCCAAAATGACTACACCAGGCAAGTTTTCTAATGTCTTAAAAACAACTTTATTAATTTCTTCTTCTCTTTGTTCGATATTATTAACACCCATCTTTTCTTTTAACTGAATAGAAAGTGCCACTCTAATTGTCTGTAAAAAGGCTGGCGTACCACCATCTTCTCTAGTTTCTACATCATCAAAATAATCATGCTGCCCCCAAGGATTTGTATAACTTACCGTTCCGCCACCAGGGTTATCTGGTATGGTATTTTTATATAATTTCTTGTTAAAAACCAAAACACCTGCACTACCTGGCCCTCCTAAAAACTTATGCGGAGAGAAGAAAATAGCATCTAAATACTCATCTTTATTTGCTGGATGCATATCTATTGAAACATAAGGCGCACAACAAGCAAAATCTACAAAACACAAACCATTGTACTTATGTATTAATTTTGCTACCTGATGATAAGGTGTTTTTATACCGGTAACATTAGAGCAAGAAGTAATTGCCGCTATTTTTATTTTTCTATCTTGATGATTTACAATACACTTTTCAAATGTTTTTAAACACACCAACCCTTCGTTATTACAAGGCACTACCTCTACATCTGCAATGGTCTCTAACCAAGATGTTTGGTTCGAGTGATGCTCCATATGACTTACAAAAACAATTGGCCTTAAATCGTCTGGTATTGTTGTATGATCTTTTAAATTCTCGGAAACTTTTAAACCTAAAATTCTTTGAAATTTATTAACAACACCTGTCATACCAGAGCCAGAAGTAATTAAAACATCATTCTCATTTGCATTTACATGCGCTTTAATAATTTGCCTAGCTTTATGATAAGCCAATGTCATTGCGGCTCCAGAAGTAGCAGTTTCTGTATGTGTATTGGCTACAAAAGGCCCAAACTGATACAACATTTTATCTTCTACAAAACTATGCAATCGTCCACTAGCTGTCCAATCTGTGTAAATTAGATTTTGAGTACCGTAAGGAGATTCAAAAGTTTTATCAATTCCAATAATCTGTTTTCTAAATTGATGAAAATAACTTTCTAAATCTAACTTTTCTATATTTTCTTTTGATGAAGCCATATCTATAAAACGTTAATCAATGTTGAGTAATTATTTAAAATTAGAAATCCCTGTTTTAAGCCAATTGTAATAATCATCTACATCTGGTATATAAGCTACTGGCCTATTCAAAGGCTCTTCATTATGATTTAACAACACATAAAAAGGTTGTGTATTTGTCTGATACTTTATGGTTTGTAATTCACTCCACTTCTGACCTATATACTTTAATTTTTTACCTGGTTTTAATTTAGATTCAGTAATTTCTGCTTCTTTTAACGGTCGTTTATCATCAACATATAAAGAAATTAAAACTACATCATTTTTAATTACATGTAAAACAGTTGGCTTAACCCAAACATTTTGCTCCATTTTTCTACAATTTACACAAGCGTGACCTGTAAAATCTAACAGAACAGGTTTTCCTATTTTTTTTGCATATTCCATGCCTTTATCATAATCATTAAATGCCAAAATATTATGTGGCGCCATTAAATGAGCTCCTTCAGGAATTGAAGTATTTAAAGTTGTTTTTCCATTTGATGAATTTGTAAATCCTACCCCATACGGCGACTCGCTATAATGCTGTGGTGGTGGAAAAGCACTAATAATATTTAGCGGTGCACCCCACAAACCAGGAATCATATAAATGGTAAATGTTAAAGAAACTAAGCCCAAAAACAACCTACCAACAGAAATATGTTTTAAGGGTGTATCATGTGGTAATTGTATTTTACCAAAAAGATAAACTGATAAAACACCAAAAATAGCAATCCAAATGGCAATGAAAACTTCTCTTTCTAAAAGATGAAGTTGTAAAACCAAATCTACATTTGATAAAAATTTAAAAGCCAAGGCTAACTCTAAAAACCCTAAAACAACTTTTACCGTATTTAACCAACCGCCAGATTTTGGTAATGAATTTAACCAACCCGGAAAAGCAGCAAATAAGGCAAACGGCAATGCTATTGCTGTAGAAAAACCTAACATGCTAACTATTGGGGCTACTCTTTCGCCAGTGGTTGCCGCAGCTACTAATGCAGAACCAACTAACGGACCTGTACAAGAAAAAGAAACAATTGCCAATGCTAATGCCATAAAGAAAATACCTATATAGCCTCCCTTGTCTGCTTTTGAATCTATTTTTGTACCCCAAGAACTTGGTAAAACAAGTTCGAAAGCACCTAAAAAAGATGCTGCAAAAAATACTAGTAATAGAAAGAAAAGAAGGTTGAACCAAATATTAGTAGACAAGGCATTTAAGGCAGATGGGCCAAAAATAGCACTAACAGCTAAACCAATTACAACATAGATTATTATAATAGAAAACCCAAAAAAAATGGCATTTCTAATACCGATTGCTTTTGTTTTACTCTGTTTTGTAAAAAAACTAACCGTCATTGGTATCATTGGAAAAACACACGGTGTTAGCAAAGCCGCTAACCCAGCAAAGAAGCTTAATAGAAATAATGACAATAAATCTGAATTTTCATTCTCCTGAGCGGTATGATCTAATGCTATAGACAAATTACTTTTTTCTGAAGACTTACTATTTTCTTTATTTGCCTTTATTTTAAGGTCGAAAACTAAATCTACCTCTGTTGGTGACAAACACTTGGTGTCATCACAAACCATAAATTCTACAACTGCATTTACCGTTTCAATGTCTTTTAAGACCTTTATTTTCTGCTTAAAAACAGTCTTTTTTTCAAAGAATTTAATTTTCATTTGAAAAACAGCATCATCTACCACAATGCCATTTTCTTCTTGTGTTTTACCTTCTAATAAAAAACTTCCCTGACTTGAATCAAAAGAAAAAGAAGTAGGTATCGGTCCATCTTGCGGAACCTCTTGTGCATACAAATGCCAACCTTCTTCTATAATTGCTTCTGAAACTAAAACAAAGGTACTGTCTGATAGTTTTTCTACGGAAGTAGACCATGTAATTGGGTCTTCCATCTGAGAAAACACATTTAGACTACTAATAAAAATAAAAAGTGATAATAAATACTTCATACTAATTTCTTAAATAGTAACAACTCTTTTAAATTAAACAGTTATTTTGTCTCAAAGATACTTAATAAAGAAGATAAAATAAAGGGCTTTTAATTAAATTCAAATTCTAATAAAATAGCTTGTAAAACAAAAAAAGCATCTCATAAATGAGATGCTTTTTGCGGTCTGGACGGGACTCGAACCCGCGACCCCCTGCGTGACAGGCAGGTATTCTAACCAGCTGAACTACCAGACCGTTGCTCTTAGCGGATGCAAATATAGTATAGATTTTGATATCTGCAAACTTATATTGAAAAAAAATCAGAATTTTATCTAATTAACAACCAATTCTTAGAAAAAAACAATAAAAAAGAAAGCATATTTACGCTAAACACTTACTTACCAGATTATTAAAAATTACGTTATAAAATTATTATTTTTTGCTTATTTTAATAAATAAAAAAAAGGTTTAGCAATCGCTAAACCTTTTTTTTATACTAAAGGTTAAAAACCACTAAATAGCAGCATCAATTTTATCTGTATATGTTTTTTTAGGTGCTACACCCACTTGCTTATCTACCACTTCTCCGTTTTTAAATACTAAAACAGTTGGTATGTTTCTTACACCATACTTTGCAGCAAATTCTTGGTTTGCATCTACATCTATTTTACCTACAACAGCTTTACCATCGTATTCTGTATGAATTTCATCTACAATTGGTCCAACCATTCTACAAGGTCCGCACCATGCTGCCCAGAAATCTACCAATACTGGCTTGTCTGATTTTAATACTACTTCTTCGAAATTTGCGTCTGTGATTTCTAATGCCATTTTATATGTTTTAAATTATTGATATCTATTTAAGTCTTCAAAAGTAAACAAATTATTTAAGTTCGATATTTTTAAAAAATTACTTTTTACTATTTATCTATCAATTGTATTTATTGTTAGCATATAAGAGACTAGCTGTTTAAATATATTTCTGTTGGCTACAGAGGTGCGTTAGGGATTGAAACGACATCCTTTTTAAGTAACAATAAGATGATATTTGCTAATTAATAGCGCAATTAGTTTTATTGTTACCTAAAAAGATATAGTGGAAAGCCCGCTCGAAAGCCCAAAAAATTAAAACAATTCTTTTGCAATTGCCTGTATATTATCGCTTTTACCCATAGAATAATAATGTAAAAACGGCACACCAGCTGCCAACAACTCTTTAGATTGCTGTATGGCAAACTCTACACCAACTTGCCTAACAGCTGCGTTAGTTGAGCATTTTTCTACCTCATTTATTAAATTTTCTGGAATATCTATTCTAAAAACCTGTGGCAATAATTGCAAATGACGCTTAACTGCCAAAGGTTTAATTCCGGGAATAATAGGCACCGTAATTCCTATTTCTCTGGCTGCTTTTACAAACTCGAAATACTTATTATTATCAAAAAACATCTGTGTAACCACATAATCGGCACCAGCAGCTACTTTTTCTTTTAACCTTTTTAAATCGGTTTGCAAAGAAGGCGCCTCTAAATGTTTCTCTGGATACCCAGCTACACCAATACAAAAATCGGTTTTATGATCGGTTTCTATAACATCATGCAAATATTTACCAGAGTTTAAACCCTGAATTTGAGCAACCAAATCGCTGGCATATTGATGCCCGTTTTTACTTGGTTCAAAATACTTTTGATGACTCATAGCATCTCCTCTTAACGCCATTACATTGTCGATGCCTAAATAATGGCAATCTACTAAAAGGTATTCTGTTTCCTCTTTTGTAAAACCTCCACACAATACATGCGGCACCGTATCTACATTGTATTTGTGCTTTATGGCGGCGCAAATTCCTAAAGTACCAGGACGCATTCTTGTTAGTTTTCTATCTAACAAACCCGATTTTTCTACATACACAAACTCTTCTCTAGAGGTGGTTACATCTATAAACGGAGGCTTAAACTCCATTAAAGGATCTATACTATTGTACAATTCCTGAATGTTATTCCCTTTTTTAGGCGGAATAATTTCGAAAGAAAATAATGTTTTTCCGTTTGCTTTTTTTATGTGATCTGTAATTTTCATGTATGCTGAATTTATTTCAGTAACTATTAATATGTATTTTATTTTGGGCGTTTCCTAAAAAGGTCGCGCTTTACGTTGTATCTTTTTTTCGTTCCTCTAAAAAGGATGCCACTTCAATCGCTAACGCATCCTACTAAGCAACTTGTTTATTAGATTAAACCTTGTGTCATGTTTAACAAAACAACCACTTTTTACGCTTGTAATCACAAATTATTACCTATTTCAATACCAACCGTAAACTTACTCTGTTAATTAGACCTCACAGGTTTTAAAAACCTGTGAGGTCTCTTCTTTAATTTTCAGCAAGTGTAGGATGCAACCACTTTCTTGCCTTTTCTTTTGTAATTCCTTTTCTTGTTGCAAAATCTGTTACTTGATCATCGGTAATTTTACCCAAGCCAAAATACTTGGCTTCTTTGTTGGCAAAATAATAACCAGAAACAGCTGCTGCTGGCCACATGGCTAAACTTTCTGTTAAGGTAACTCCTATCTGTTTTTCAACCTCTAAAAGAGACCAAATGGTTTCTTTTTCTAAATGATCTGGACATGCAGGATAACCTGGTGCCGGTCTTATGCCTTTGTAACTTTCTTTAATTAAATCGTCGTTTGTTAAAATTTCATCTGCAGCATATCCCCAATGTTTGGTTCTAATTTGTTTGTGCAAATACTCTGCAAAAGCTTCTGCAAATCGATCTGCAATGGCTTGTGCCATAATTGCATTGTAATCGTCTTCTTTTGCCTTGTAACTATCTGCCAACTCTTGTGCCCCAAAAATAGCCACACAAAAAGCACCCATATAATCTGTTTTTCCAGTTTCTTTTGGTGCTATAAAATCTGCTAATGCATGGTTTGGTATTCCTTCTCGTTTACTTAATTGCTGACGTAATGTTCTAAAAATAGCAATTTCTTCTCCTTTTTTCTGAACAGAAATATCATCTTCATTGATTGAATTTGCTTCAAAAAGACCAAAAATTGCCTTGGGTTTTAACGATTGATTCGCAATAATTTCTTCAATCATTACTTGTGCCTCTTTATACATAATGGTTGCTTGTTCACCAACCACAGGATCTGTTAAAATATCCGGAAATTTACCATGCAAATCCCAACTTCTAAAAAACGGACTCCAATCTATAAAAGGCACTAATTCTTTTAAACTCAATTGCTCTAAAGTTTGTATGCCCAATTCTTTTGGTTTTACTATTTCTGATGCTTCCCAATCAATTTTATACTTTCGCTTACGAGCTTCAGCTATAGAAATATATGCTTTTTCTTTTCCTCGTTTTAAAAACTTGGTTCTAAACTCATCATAATCTTTCTTCAACTTTGCAACATATTCGTTAGATGATTTCTTGTTTAACAAATCGCCCACAACCGTTACTGCTCTAGAAGCATCATTTACATGCACCACCGCATTTTTATATTGTGTATCTATCTTAACTGCTGTGTGCGCCTTAGAGGTTGTTGCACCACCAATTAGTAACGGAACAGTAAAGTTTTGACGTTCCATTTCTTTAGCCAAATACACCATTTCATCTAACGAAGGCGTTATCAATCCGCTTAGACCAATAACATCTACATTTTCTTTTTTAGCAGTTTCAATAATTTTTTCTGGCGGAACCATCACTCCTAAATCTACAATTTCATAGTTATTACATCCTAAAACTACAGAAACAATATTTTTACCAATATCGTGCACATCGCCTTTTACTGTTGCCATTAAAATTTTACCCAAAGTTCTTTGCTCGTCTCCTTTTTCAGCTTCAATAAACGGATTTAAATATCCTACCGCCTTTTTCATTACTCGAGCAGATTTTACAACCTGTGGTAAAAACATTTTTCCGGCTCCAAACAAATCTCCAACCACATTCATACCAGCCATTAAATTCCCTTCAATAACTTCTATTGGCGCAGCTGCTTGTACTCTTGCTTCTTCTACATCTTCTATAATAAACGCATCTATTCCTTTAACCAAAGCGTGTGTAATTCTGTCTTGCAAGGTGTTTTCTCTCCAAGATAAATCTACACCTGCTTCTTTTTTAGACCCTTTTACCGTTTCTGCAAAATCTAACAATCGCTCTGTTGCATCTTCTCTTCTATCTAAAATTACATCTTCTACATGTTCTAATAAATCTTTCGGAATGTCATCATAGACCTCTAACAAAGCAGGGTTTACAATACCAATATTCATTCCAGCCTGAATGGCGTGGTATAAGAAAACCGAATGCATTGCTTCTCGAACACCATCATTTCCTCTAAAAGAAAAAGACACGTTACTTACACCTCCACTAACAGAAACGTTTTCTAAATTTTGCCTTACCCATCTTGTAGCTTCAATAAAATCTACAGCATTTTTTCTATGTTCATCCATTCCTGTGGCTACAGGAAAAATATTTAAATCGAAAATGATGTCTTCACTTGGAAAACCAACTTTATTTACCAAAACATCATAAGAGCGTTTAGCAATCTCAATACGTCTCTTGTAATCATCTGCTTGTCCAACTTCATCAAAAGCCATTACAATTACTGCCGCTCCGTATCTTTTTATTTGTTTTGCTTCCCAAATAAATTTTTCTTCTCCTTCTTTTAAAGAGATAGAGTTTACAACACATTTGCCTTGCACCACCTGTAAACCAGCTTCAATAATTTCCCATTTAGAGCTATCGATCATAATAGGAACTCTACAAATATCTGGCTCTGCTGCAATTAAATTTAGAAAACGAACCATGGCTTGCTTGCCATCTATTAAACCGTCATCAAAATTAATATCTATAATTTGTGCGCCACCATCTACTTGATGTCTTGCAATCGCAAGCGCCTCATCAAATTTTTCTTCTTTTATAAGGCGTAAAAACTTACGAGAACCTGCAACATTTGTTCGCTCTCCAACATTTATAAAATTGCTGTTTTCGTTAAGAATCAGAGGTTCTAACCCAGAAAGTTTCATAAACTTTCTTTGTTTTATAGTTGTTGGTTCTTGGTTGTTGGTCCTACTCATACTTTATAACTTCTTGTAATAATTAATAAAACCATTTAACAATTTTTTATTTGAAATCACTTTTTCTAAAATATTTTTTAATGCTATTTCTGATATATAACCTAAATCGAAAGATAAATACAACTGTGTTTCTACTTCTTGTAAAGACCCTTTAGCTATGTATAAAAAATGAATCGTTTCTTTATTGGATTGTCTACCTATACCTTCTGCAATATTTGAAGGAACAGATATTGAACTTCTTCTAATTTGATTCGTTAGGGCATAAAGTTCTTCATTAGGAAAAGATTTTGTTAGTATATAGACCAACTTGACCAATTCTCTCGAATATTTCCAAACATCTAACTCTGTATAATTCATTTTTTTAGTTCTTTGTTTTAGTTGATAGTTGTTGATCTTATTTCTAAATTTATTTACCTTTAGATGTAACCATCAACCAAAAACCATTACCCAGCAACTACTCTAGGTTTATATTTGGCGGCTATATTTGCGATAACTCGAATATGTTCCGGAGATGTACCACAACAACCACCAATAATATTTATTAAATTTTTCTTTAGATACTCTTCTATTTGCTCGCCCATTTCCTCTGGCGTTTCATCATACTCACCAAAAGCATTTGGCAATCCTGCATTTGGATGTGCAGAAATGGCAAAATCTGTTTTATTGGCTATTGCCTCTAAATGCGGCTGCAATAAGTTGGCACCAAGTGCGCAATTAAAACCTACAGACAATAATGGAAAGTGAGAAACCGAAATTAAAAAAGCTTCTGCTGTCTGTCCAGATAATGTTCTGCCAGAAGCATCTGTAATTGTACCGCTTAACATTACAGGTATGTCCATATTTCTTTCTTCTTTAACCTCTTCTATCGCAAATAATGCTGCTTTTGCATTTAAAGTATCAAACACCGTTTCTACCAACAATATATCTATACCGCCATCTACTAAAGCTTCTACTTGTTGTTTGTATGCAATTCTTAATTCATCAAAAGTTACAGCTCTATAACCAGGGTCATTTACATCCGGAGACATGCTTGCCGTTCTATTTGTTGGCCCTACAGAACCCGCTACAAAACGAGGTTTGTGAGGTTCTTTTGCAGTATATTCATCGGCAACTTCTTTGGCTAATTTTGCAGATTGATAGTTAAGCTCGTACACCAAATCTTCCATTTGATAATCTGCCATAGCAATAGTTGTCCCTGAAAATGTATTGGTTTCTACAATGTCTGCACCCGCTTCAAAATATTTACCATGAATGGTTTTTATAGCCGCTGGCTGGGTAATAGAAAGTAAATCGTTATTACCTTGAAGTGGAGTTGGATAGTCTTTAAAGCGTGCACCTCTAAAATCTTCTTCTGTAAATTTATAGGCTTGTAGCATGGTACCCATAGCACCATCTAAAACCAAAATTCTTTCTTGTAAAGTTTTGTAAATATTGGACATATTTTTTTGATAATTTTTATCAATATGTCATCAGGAAAAGGGAAGTTTTCTCTGTTATCTGTCGAATGATATAGCACTTTTCAATAAATATTGAAAGAACTAAAAAGATACTAGAAAAATCTAACACCTATTCGTAGAATGTAGCACCTTTCTCATAACTTGAGAGGTTGCCAAGGCTTCACTGGGTCTAATCCCTCTGCCTTTCGTGATAACGAATTAATAAGTTTATGAACTGCGTTACAAAGTAACGGATTATTTTTTATTTGTGGTAGTTTTATGTGATAAAATCTACTCTTTTTCATAAAGTGATGAAGACAAATATCGATCTCCCCTATCACACACAATAGCAACTACAACGCCTTTCTCTAATTGCTGTGCAACTTTAATTGCACTCGCCACAGAACCACCACTGCTCATGCCCGCAAAAATACCTTCTTCTTCGGCTAACTTTTGCGTCATTGCTTTTGCTTCTGCCTCATCTACATCTATAACTGCATCTATTTTTCTTTTATTAAAAATTGCTGGCAAATATTCTTCTGGCCAATTTCTAATTCCAGGAATTTTGGCACCTTCTTTTGGCTGAACACCTGTAATTACAATGTCTGGGTTTTGCTCTTTTAAATAGTCTGAAACTCCCATGATAGTTCCTGTAGTTCCCATAGTACACACAAAATGTGTTACTTGCCCTTCTGTGTCTCTCCAAATTTCTGGACCAGTACCTTTGTAATGTGCTTTAGAATTGTCTGTATTATCAAACTGATTTAAACGGTAATATCCTTTTTTATATTTCAATTTTAAGGCATAATCTCTTGCACCTTCCATTCCTAATTTCTGATCGGTTAACACAACCTTTGCTCCGTATGCACGCATTGTTTTAACACGCTCTACAGTCGCATTTTCTGGCATTACCAAAACCATATGCACACCTAAAACTTTTGCCATTAAAGCCAATGCAATTCCTGTATTACCACTTGTTGCTTCAACTAAAGTATCGCCTTTTTTTATGTTTTTTCTCTTTAAAGCTTCAGAAATCATATTGAAAGCAGCTCTATCTTTTACACTTCCTCCGGGGTTGTTGCCTTCTAACTTTAATAACAAAGTAACTCCTTCTTTTTTAAAGATATTTTGTACTTCTACCAATGGCGTATTTCCTACAAAATCTATAATACTTTTTGTTTTCATTTTAATTTCTTTTTTGAAAAATGTTATTTTCAGATTGTACTGTAACTATAGAATTTTCTGTAATTGACTCTGTAATACATACATTGGCGCCAATAATAGAGTTTTGTCCAATAATTACATCTCCTCCCAAAATAGTAGCATTTGCGTAAATAATAACATTACTTTCTATGGTTGGATGACGTTTTGTAAACGCCATACTTTTTTTAACTTGAATACCTCCCAAAGTAACTCCTTGAAAAATAGTTACATTATCTTTTATAACAGTCGTTTCTCCGATAACAATACCGGTAGCGTGATCTATAAAAAAAGCATCGCCAATTTGTGCTCCAGGATGAATGTCTGTCCCTGTAACTCCGTGAGCAAACTCGCTCATCATTCTAGGTAAAACAGGTATTTCTTGTTGTAATAATTGATGACTTAATCGATATACTGCAATGGCATAAAACCCCGGATACGCTAAATAAATTTCTCGTATACTTTTTGCTGCCGGATCTCTTTGCAAAGCTGCCTGCGCGTCTAAATCTAATTTTTTTCTAATTTCTGGAAACGACTTTTCAAAATCTGACCAAAAACCAGGCTCTTTCCCTAGTTCTAAACGCTCTAATATTTTAAAAAATTGAATCTGCGTTTCGGTTGCTTTTTGTTTTTGATAATTAGTATCAAACAAGCAATTAATTAATTCTTTTGTAAAAATAGCTACCGCATCTCTTAAACACATGCTATAATTTTTTAAAGCCATCATTTCAACTATCTCTTTCATTTTAATATTACATTTCTGGGGCTAATGCCACTTCTAATCCATCCATTTCTGGGGTCATTTGTATTTGACACCCTAACCTACTGTTGTCTTGCACGTTAAAAGCTTCTGCTAACATGGCATCTTCATCATCAGAAATTTCAGGTAATGCTGTATTTGATGTTACATAACATTGGCAAGAGGCACACATTGCCATACCACCACAAACACCAATGGTACCTTCTTCTGCCAGTTCGTAAGAACGTACAACCTCCATTAAATTCATGGCCATATCTGTTGGAGCAACCACCTCATGTGTTACGCCATTTCTGTCTGTAATCTTAATATTTATATCTACACTCATTATCTACATTTATCAAACACCAAAAGTAAGAAATTTGATTGGTTAGACCTCATTGATACTGAATCAAATTCAGCACTAGAAACCTGTAAAGTCTTTTGTTTTTAAATTAACTACTAATTACCAGACAGCATTTAGTTTCAAACTGGTTTAGCCCAGATAGAAGCATTTGTTTGAGCTCTTTTTGCCTTTTCAGCAAAAAAGCGAGTGCTGAAAGCTGGAAATAGCTTCTAATAATACTTACTATAGAAAATCTAAAGTATTTTTAAAAAACTAATTAGCAATCTTTAATTTATCGCTTTTATTACTGCTTTTGGAGCTTCTTTTTTAGTTCCGTCAAAACCTTCTACACCGCCAACAGTGGTATATTTCATTACATATTTTTTGTCAGGAAAAATTCGCTTATAAGCACTTTGGCACATTAAAGTTGCTTCGTGAAAACCACAAAGAATCAATTTTAATTTTCCTGGATACGTGTTTACATCTCCAATTGCATACACGCCTTCGATGTTGGTTTGATAATCTAAAGCATTGTTTACCTTAATGGCATTCTTCTCGATCTCTAAACCCCAATTTGCGATAGGTCCTAATTTAGGTGAAAGTCCAAAAAGCGGAATAAAATGATCGGTATCTATAATAAATGCATCTGCTCCTTCTTTTTCTACAGCAACACCCGTCACTTTGTCGGTTCCTAAAATTCCTTTTACTTCTGCTGGAGTTATGATATTAATTTTCCCTAAATTTTTTAATTCTTGCGCTTTTTCAACAGAATCTAAAGCTCCTCTAAACTCATTTCTTCTATGAATTAAAGTTACCTCTTCGGCAACATCAGACAAGAAAATTGCCCAGTCTAAAGCAGAATCTCCACCACCAGAAATAACAACTCTTTTGTTTCTGTATAATTCTGGTTCTTTAATAATGTATTCAACACCATTATCTTCAAACTTCTCTAACCCTTCAATTTTAGGCTTTCTTGGTTCAAAAGAACCTAAACCACCTGCAATTGCAACAATTTTAGCATGATGTTTTGTTCCTTTATTAGTGGTTACAATAAAAGTACTATCTTCTTGTTTGTCTATAGTTTCTGCTCTTTCTCCCAAAGTAAAACCTGGCTCAAACTGTTTTGTTTGTTCTAACAATTTATGGGTTAAATCTCCTGCTAAAATCTCTGGATATGCGGGTATGTCGTAAATTGGTTTCTTCGGATAAATCTCTGAACATTGCCCGCCAGGTTGTGCCAATGCATCTATTAAATGGCATTTTAACTTTAACAATCCTGCTTCAAAAACGGTAAATAATCCTGTGGGTCCTGCTCCAATAATTAATATGTCTGTTGTAATCATTTTTTTTGCTTTTTACGCTTCGCTTTTACTTTTCTACCAAACTCTTTGTAAACTCGTTTAGCTTATCTACTTTTTCTTCAAAGTTCCCTTTGATTGTTTTTCTGTATTCGTTTAAATTTTTAACTAAATCGTCTACATTTTCTGGAATTACATCTTCAAAAAACTGACGCAATCTTTTGGCTGTTGTTGGCGATTTTCCGTTGGTTGAAATGGCCACTTTTACATTGCCTTTGGTTACAATTCCGCCCATATAAAAATCACAAAAAGGAGGATTATCGGCAACATTTACCAAAATACTTCGCTTTCTACAATGTTTGTAAACTGTTTCATTTACTTTAGGAATGTCTGTAGTTGCAACCACAATATGTTTCCCTTTTAAATATAGCCTGCTATACTTTTTATTGATGAGTTTTACATTTCCTTTTTTAGACAAAGCAATAGTATCTTCTCTAAACATTGGCGAAACCATGGTTACATTGGCATCTGGACTCGATTTTAACAAAAAAGTTAGTTTTTCTTCAGCTACAAAACCTCCGCCAACAATTAAAACTTGTAAGTTTTTAGTTTTTAAAAAAATAGGATATAGATTATTTCTTTCCATCACAAATAATTACACAAATACTTCTTCTAAGTATTCTTGTTGAACATTTGCCAAAATAGCTTTATGTCTTACAACTTCTCCTAAAACAATAATAGCAGGATTGCTTAACTCTTTTTCTTTAACAATTTCTAAAATAGTATCTACAGTGCCAATACCAACTTTTTCGTTATTTCTTGTCCCGTTTTGAATGATAGCAGCTGGTAAATCATTTTTATTTTCTTGTTGAAATAAAGCTACAATTTCTGCTAATTTTCCCATGCCCATTAACACTACAACAGTTGCATTAGATTTTGCTGCCAACGCAACATCATCAGACAATTTGTGTGCTTTTGTGGTTCCTGTTATCACCCAAAAACTCTCTGCACTTCCGCGTTTTGTAACTGGTATGTTTTGAGAAGCTGGTACTGCTAAAGAAGATGAAATTCCTGGTACCATGGCTGTTTCTATTCCATATTTTGCTGCATATTCCATTTCTTCTGCACCTCGTCCGAAGATAAAAGGGTCGCCTCCTTTTAAACGAACTACATGACCATCTGTTTTTGCTCTTGCTACAATTAAATCGTTAATTTGTTCTTGTTGATAGCTGTAACAACCTCTTCTTTTTCCAACAAAAATAAGTTCTGCATCAGGGTTTACATACTCTAATAATGCTTCATTTACCAGAGCATCATACAAAACTACATCTGCATTTTTTAACGCTTTAATTGCTTTTAAGGTAATTAAATCTACGTCTCCTGGCCCAGCGCCAACTACTGTTAATTTTGGTGTTTTATACATGGCTTACCTCTAATTTTCTAAAAGCAGCCACTTTTTTGTAAAACGATTTTGCTTCGTTTAGATAGCTTTCTGCAAATGCTTTTGTTGGTTTTTCTTTTTTAATCTGATACACTAAAGCTTCAAAAGAACCATTCAATTCAATTTTATTGGTTTCAACAAAATGTTTTTGAAAGTCTGAAACAATTACAGCTTGTGTATTTGTCTTGATGTTTTCTGCAATTAATAATGCTTTTGCCGTATTTACAAGCGATGTATAGGCATGATAAATGCTATCTGAAAATTGATTTTCTTGCAATGTCTGCTCAGCATTGGTTATTTTTTCTTCACTTTCAAACAATAAGGTTGCAATTAAATCGATAACCACACCAGCACATTCACCTACTCCAATTGCTTTTACATAGTTTTCAGAATGCCCCCAATCTATAAAATCATTAGGCTTTAAATTTGTGGTATCAGAAAGTGTTTTTAGCAAGTCGTAGAAATAAATCTTTCCTTGCCTATCATAATACTCTAAAAAAGTTTCTTTTGATTGCTGATTTTTCTCAACATCATTTAAAAGAACACGCAAAGCTTCAGGACCTCTCTTACTTGGTATTTTTATCAATTTATCAGAAAAACGTCCTTGTCCATCTCCTAAAATACCACCACCAATTAAAATTTGTAAAGCGGGTGCTTGTAAATTACCAACCTTGATAGACATTCCTTGAAAACCAATATGCGCCATGTTGTGTTGCCCACAAGCATTCATACAACCACTAATTTTAATGGCTATTTCTTTGTTATTTAAATACTTTGGATATTCTTCTTCTAACACCTTTTCTAAAACAACAGCAATACCGGTACTACTTGCAATACCTAAATTACAGGTGTCTGTACCCGGGCAAGCCGTAATATCTGCAGTAGAATTGTAGCCTGTATTGGCAAATCCTAATTTTTGTAACTCAACATAAAAGAAAGGCAATAGTTCTTCTCTTACATGACGGATTAAAATATTCTGACGTAAGGTTAAACGAATTTCATTTGAAGCATATTTATACACTAAATCTGCTAGCAAACGTGCTTTTGGCGTGTAAAAATCTCCTAAATGTACTTTTATTCCGATAGCAAACAAACCTGCTTGTTTTTGTTGTATAACGTTGGTTTCTTTCCATGTATTAAAACCAACCTCATCTTCTATTGTTACAGAAGGTATTGTGTTTTCTATAAAAAAAATTGGTTGTTCGAAATCGGTAGTATCTACTTTAAAGGTTTTGTTTTCTAAAGCTGATATTTCTTCTGATACTAATTGTAAAAAAGCATTGATTCCTACATCCTTTACCAAAAATTTTAATCTTGCTTTTGCTCTTTTTGCACGTTCTCCAAAACGGTCAAAAATTCTTAAAACGCCTTCTATAGTTGGTATTAAAAGATCTTCTTCTAAAAAATCATAAATAACATCTGCATGTCTTGGTTGCGAACCTAAACCACCACCTAACAATACTTTAAACCCTTTTTTTACAACTCCGTTTTCTGTTTTTATTTTTGCAATAAAGCCTAAATCATGAATAAAACTAATCGCAGTATCACTCTCTGTACCAGAAAAAGACATTTTAAATTTACGTCCCATTTCTTGACAAATTGGGTTTCGTAAAAAGAATTTAAATGTAGCATCTGCATACGGCGAAACATCAAAAGGCTCATCAATATCTATACCAGCAGTTTCAGATGCCGTTACATTTCTAACTGCATTACCACAAGCTTCTCTTAAAGTAATATCATCTTTTTCTAATTGCGCCCATAATTCTGGTGTTCTGTCTAAACTTACATGATGAATTTGAATATCTTGCCTTGTGGTAATATGCAATCTTCCACGTGAATACTCGTCTGAAACATCTGCAATTCTATGCAATTGTTGACATGTAACTTTTCCGTAAGGTAATTTTATACGAATCATTTGAACACCAAACTGACGCTGACCATATACACCTCTTGCCAAACGAAGACTTCTAAAACGTTCTTCGTCTATTTTTCCTTCTTTAAAAAGTTGAATTTTTTTTTCTAATTCTAGAATGTCTTTTTCTACAATCGGATTTTCTATTTCTGTTCTAAAACTTTGCATGCTTCTTATTTTTTTATCGGATAAAACCGACACCAACTGTATTGTTTGTTTTCGGATTGATTAAAATAAATGAACCGTTCGATTTATTTGTATTGTAAGCATCCACTAATAGAGGCTTGCTTAATTTTAATTGAATGTCTCCTATTTCATTCAATTTTAATGCTGTAGGATTGTCAATTTTTCCAGAAAAATCTGTTTTTATAATACTCGATAATTGAGTGATTTTTGCCTGTGCATCATTAACACCATGTTTTATGTAATATTTCTGAGAAGCTTGCAAAGGTTCTTTTTCCATCCAACAAACAGTTGCATTTAGTTGTTTTGTAACCGTTGGATGCTCTGCTACTTTAACCAACATATCTCCTCTACTTACATTTACATTGTCTTCCAAAGTAATGGTTACAGAACTGCCGTTTCTAGCCTTTAGATATTCCGTATCAAAAAAGTGTATTGTTTTAATTTTTGATTTAGTCTGTGATGGCAATACAGAAATTTCATCTCCTACTTCTAAATCACCACCATAGATTTTACCTGCATAGCCTCTAAAATCATGAAATTCTGCTGTTTTTGGTCTGATAACTGTTTGTACCGGAAAACGTACTTGAGATACTTCATTAATATCTGTTGCTTGTAAATTTTCTAAATGATGTAACAAAGTTTCTCCTGTATACCAAGGTGTATTTTCAGATTTCTCAACCACATTATCTCCCTGCAAGGCAGACAAAGGAATAAATGTTAACTGCTGATTTTTATAACCACTTTTACTTGCTAAATATTCTATTTCACCTTTTATGGTATTGTATTTTTCTTCAGAAAAATCTACCAAATCCATTTTATTAATAGCAATTACAACATCTTTAATACGTAATAAATTATTGATAAAAAAATGTCTGTATGTTTGCTCTACAACACCGTTTCTTGCATCAATTAAAACAATAGACGCTTGCGCTGTTGAAGCACCAGTTACCATATTTCTTGTATATTCTACATGCCCAGGCGTATCTGCAATAATGAAACTCTTTTTTCTTGTAGAAAAATAAATATGAGCCACATCTATGGTAATCCCTTGCTCGCGTTCGGCAATCAAACCATCTGTTGCAAGAGAAAAATCTAAATAATCGAAACCACGTTGTTTGCTTTTTTCTTCTATTGCAGTTAACTTATCGTCTGTTAATGATTTTGTATCGTATAAAATGCGCCCAATTAAGGTGCTTTTACCATCATCTACACTACCTGCTGTTGCTATTTTTAGTACGTTCATATTTTTTTTACTGTAGGCTATATGTTGTTTATAACATATCGCTTATTACTTAAATGATTTTAAAAATACCCTTGTTGTTTTCTTTTTTCCATAGCGGCTTCAGAACGTTTGTCATCTATTCTAGCACCTCTTTCTGAAATAGAAGAATCTCTAATTTCTTCTACTACTTTTGCAATATCTACTGCATCAGATAAAACGGCGGCAGTACAACTCATATCGCCCACAGTTCTAAAACGCACCATTTGTTCTACAACCTCTTCTTCTTCATCTCTATACACAACAGCATCGTCTGCAGACCAAATAAACCCATCTCGGTAAAAAATGTTTCTTTTGTGAGCAAAATAAATCGATGGTATTTCGATAGCTTCTTTTTCTATGTAAGACCAAACATCTAGCTCTGTCCAGTTAGAGATTGGAAAAACACGAACATTCTGTCCTAAATCTATTTTTCCGTTTAACATATCAAATACTTCCGGACGCTGATTTTTTTCATCCCATTGTCCAAAATCATCTCTAACAGAAAAAATTCTTTCTTTTGCTCTTGCTTTTTCTTCATCTCTTCTTGCACCTCCAATACAAGCATCAAAACCAAACTCTTCTATAGCATCTAACAAGGTTTCAGTTTGCAGCATATTTCTACTGGCATATTTGCCCGTTTCTTCTTTTACAGAACCATTGTCTATATTGTCTTGTACATTTCTAACAATTAATTCTACCCCCAATTCTTTGGTTAATCGGTCTCTAAATTCTATTGTTTCAGGAAAATTATGCCCTGTATCTATATGCATTAATGGAAAAGGTATTTTTGCGGGATAAAAAGCTTTTTGAGCCAATCTTACCAATGTAATACTGTCTTTTCCACCAGAGAAAAGCAATACAGGTTTTTCAAACTGTGCTACTACTTCTCTAAGGATATAAATGGCTTCACTTTCTAAAGCATCTACTTGTATTGTTTTTTGATTCATTATCATGTCTTTTAGATATGCAAACCACATTCTCTGTTGTTTTCTACTTTTGTAGGATCGAAATACGTAAATTCATTCGGCAAATTCAATTTGGCTAAATACGCATCTAAATCAGTATCTGTCCAGTTATAAAACGGACTCACTTTTACAATTCCGTCTTTACTTTTAGAAACAATATCAATACCATCTCTAAAAGCAGTCTGTCCTTTTCTCAAATTAGTAAACCAAACATCTGGTTTGTGTTCTTGCATGGCTCTTGCAAAAGGCTCTAATTTTACTTGTTGGGTAAAAACAGCATGCTTTGGGTCTTCTATAGAAGGTACACCTAACACAATATTTCTATGTGCAACTGTTTGTTTTGGAACATACAATTTAACGTTTAACTGTAATTTTTTAATAATTTCTTCGGCATGTTTATAGGTTTGCGGTGTGTTGTAACCAGTATCGCACCAAATAACTTTTATGTTTTTTTGCACTTCTGAAACTGCCTGTAAAATTGCAACTTCATAGGGTCTAAAATTGGTAGTAACTATTGGGTTTTCTGATATAGAAATGGCCCAAGTAATTATTTCTTTCGGACTCTTATCTTTTAATTCTTTATTTATCTGCTCTAAATTCATCTTCTTATTTTCCCCATTTTATTTTGTTCCATATTCTTTCATGAAAAAAATACAATACTAATTTTGTTATAAAATCTATGGATGCAATTGAGGTTGCTAAACCAATTTTACCTGTTAGTATGTAAGACACAACCAGCGTATCTAGTGTTCCAATAACTCTCCAACTCAATGCTTTTATAACACTTCGCAAAGGTTTCTCTGAAGCAATATCTTCTTCAAAACCTTTACGTCGTGTTTTCCTACTAAAAATGACCTGATTTAAAATCATAGCAAATTAATTCAAAATAATACCCTATTTATTTAGTAGGATAATGCAAACCTACATTAAATTTTAAGTCTACAAAACAAATGAGCGCTAAAAAATCTAATTACCCTATAGATTTAGTAGATTAATAATAATCGTATAAATTATTTGCGAATATGAAACTACAATAAGATAATTATTGAAAATATGACTTTACAAAAAAAACGAAAGAATTACAGGGAGTGTTTTAGTCTTTGCAAAGGTCTGCTAAAGAAGTGTTTTTAAATATTTTAAGGGTATTGTCTCTTACCTGAATCATTAATTTATGCACAGAGCACGCATTTTCATCAGGGCAATCATCACACTTTTCATAAAAATTTAAACTTACACAAGGCACCATAGATATTGGCCCTTCTAAAATTCTCATTACAGAGGTCATAGGGATATTTGATGGGCTATTTAACAAATAATAACCACCACCTTTTCCTTTTTTAGATCCTAAAATTCCATTTTTGCGAAGTGTTAAAAGAATACTCTCTAAAAATTTTAATGATATATTTTCACTTTTAGAAATTGTAGCAATAGCAACAGGAGTTTTATCTTCTTGTTTTGCAAGAAAAGTAAGTGCTTTAATACCGTATTTCGTCTTTTTAGAAAGCATGGCGCTAATATAAGTGTTTTAAAAATACTGTCTTAATTTGTATGGCATTTTAAAAAAACAATCAACTAATTTACAAGAGTTGATATAACAATAAACATCAATTATTAAAAATCTAGACAAACAACGCTTGCTCTAAATCGGCAATAATATCTGCTACATTTTCTAAACCAACAGAAACCCTTACCAAGCCTTTTGTTATACCAACCTCTAACCTATCTTCTTCAGACAATTTACCATGAGTTGTAGAAGAAGGATGTGTAACAATGGTTCTTGTATCTCCTAAATTTGCAGATAATGAACACATTTTTATGTTGTCTAAAAATTTTCTACCAGCTTCAATACCTCCTTTAATTTCAAAAGCAACAATATTACCACCTAAACTCATTTGTTTTTTAGCAATATTGTATTGTGGATGCGATTGTAAAAAAGGGTATTTAACCAGCGAAACATTTTTTTGAGTTTCTAAAAATTCTGCAACTTTTAAAGCATTTTCTGCATGTTTTTCTACCCTAACAGCTAATGTTTCTAGACTTTTAGACAACACCCACGCATTAAAAGGCGACATGGCAGGCCCTGTATTTCTTGCAAATAAGTAAATTTCTCGCATTAAAGTTTCTTTCCCAACAGTTATACCACCTAAAACACGTCCTTGCCCGTCTATTAATTTTGTAGCAGAATGAATGACTAAATCGGCACCAAACTTAATTGGCTGCTGTACGTAAGGTGTTGCAAAACAATTATCTACAATAAAAATAAGATTGTGTTTTTTGGCAATTTTACCAATCAATTCTAAATCTAAAATATCTACTGCTGGATTTGTAGGAGTTTCTATGTATAAAATTTTTGTGTTTGGTTTGATCAAACTTTCAACCAAATCAACTTCATTCACTTTAAAATAAGAAGTTTCTATGTTCCATTTTGGCAGAAACTTGGTAAACATACTATGTGTAGAGCCAAATACAGATCTACAAGAAACCACATGATCGCCAGCATTTAATAATGCAGCAAATGTTGAAAATATAGCAGACATTCCGGTTGCAAAAGCATATCCTGCCTCGGCACCTTCCATCTGAACTATTTTTTCTGTAAATTCTGTAGTATTCGGATTTGTAAACCGACTGTATAAATTTCGTTGTTTTTCTTCTGCAAATGAAGCTCTCATTTCTTCAGCATCTTCAAAAACAAAACTAGAAGTTAAGTATAAAGGTGTAGAATGTTCTAAAAACTGACTTCTTTCAGTTTGATTCCTAATTGCTTGTGTTTCGAAATGTTTGTTCATTTTGGTATGTGGTTTTTGGTTGGTGGTTAATGGTTGAAAGTTACAACCAACAACTATCAATTAAAACTTTTTTAATCCTTTAATTATCCTCATTTTTGAAAATAAAGATTGTTATATTTTGCTTTCATTTTTTGGTATCTGTGTTCAACCAAAAAAACTATAAACCGTTTTTAGCCAATCGTAAAATATCGCCAAAAACCCCTCTTGCCGTTACCTTACTTCCTGCTCCTGCGCCTTGTATAACCAATGGCTGTGAGCCATAAGACTCTGTATAAATTTCGAAAATAGCATCTGAACCTTTTAAAGATCCCAAAGGCGAATTTTTAGGAACAGAAACTAATTTTACTTCTAAATTTCCTGTGTCTTTAGATAAATCGCCACTTAATTCGCCAATATATCTTAATACATGCTCTTCTTTTTGTCCTTCTTTTACCTGTTGATATTCGGTATTCATAAAGTCTAGACTAGATAAGAAACGCTCTGAAGTTCCTGCTCTTAAAGATTCTGGAATTAAATTTTGAATGCGAACATCAGACAGTTCATTTTCTAATTCTAACTCTCTGGCTAAAATTAATAACTTTCTTGCTACATCATTTCCGCCTAAATCTTCTCTAGCATCTGGTTCTGTATATCCTAACTCTATTGCTGCCATTAATACCTCAGAAAAAGGTTTATTTTCTTCTGAAAAAGTATTAAATAAATAGCTTAAACTTCCTGAAAAAACACCTCTAATTTTAGTGATATTTTCTCCGGATTCGTGCAACAAACGAATGGTGTCAATTAAAGGTAAACCAGCACCAACATTGGTTTCGTATAAATACTGTTTCTTGTATTGTTGTAACTTACTACGTATTTCTTTATAAAAATCAAAAGACAACGTATTGGCTATTTTATTGCATGAAACCAAGTCGAAACCAGCAGCAATTAACGGAATGTAATTTTCTACAAAAGAAACACTTGCGGTATTGTCTACAGCAATTAAATTTTCTAAATGATGTGTTTTGGCATAGCTAATAACACTTTCTATAGAAGGTGTTGTTGATTCAGAATTTTGAAGCGCTTGCTCCCAATTATCTGAAATACCTTGTTTATCTAACAACACTTTTTTTGAACTGATAACCGCAAAAATAGTCAGCTGTATATTTCTTCTTTCTAATACAGACGCTGCATTTTCTATAATTTGATGAATAAGCGTTCCGCCAACCAATCCTTTGCCAAAAACGGCAATATTTATCTTTTTTGCAATACCAAAAACCTGACCATGAATCACATTTACAGCCTTGTTTAAATCTTCTTTTTTAACAACCAAACTCACGTTTTTTCCAGTTACGGTATTGTTAAATAATAACGGTACAATTTGATTTTTAATCAACGCATTGTATGGCAAATGAAACGCACTTAAATCTTGACCAATTATAGAAATAACGGCCACATTATCTACAATAGAAATGTGATTTACATCTTGCGAATAAAAATCACTTTCAAAAGCAGCTTCTAAAGCCAAAACAGCTTCTGTTGCTTTGTCTGAATTGATTATTAAACCTATACCTCTCTCAGAAGAACCTTGCGAAACAATACTAACACTAATGTTTTTATCACTTAACGCCTTAAAAATTCTGGCATCTACCCCTACTTTACCTAACAAACCTCTACCTTCAAGGTTTAACAACGAAACATTTTCTATTGTAGAAATAGATTTAATACCTTTTTCTGATGTTTCAGCGGTTATTAAAGTGCCTTTATCTTCTTTATCAAACGTATTTAAAATTCTTAAATTGATGTTTTTCTCTAATAAAGGTATGATAGTTTTTGCGTGTAAAATTGTAGTACCAAAATTTGCCAACTCATTGGCTTCTGAAAAAGATAATTTTTCTATTTTTTTAGCATCAGCAACCAAATCAGGATTTGCCGTAAAAATACCACTTACGTGCGTGTAATTCTGAAGCTCTTCTGCATCTAAATAATTTGCCAAAAGCGCAGCAGAATAATTGCTACCATTTCTGCCTAAGGTAGTGGTTTCTCCTTTTTTATTTGCCGCAATAAAACCAGTTACAATATTAACTTTGTTGGTATTCTTTAAAAAATAAGAAATCACGTTTTCTGATGATACTGCATTAATAGGCAAAGCATTGCTAAAATTATCATCTGTAATAAGTAGCTTTCTTGCATCGACTGCATTGGCTAAAACTCCTTCTTTTTCAAGTAAGCTAACAACCACTTTTACAGCGAGTAATTCTCCTTGTGCTAAAACTTCATCTTTAATTTTAGAACTGTAATCACCTAACAAAGAAACCCCTTCAAAAATAGTTTGTAAAGTGTTAAACTCTGTAGATAAATCTACTGAATTATTGGGCAATTGTTGGTATTCTTTAAACGAATGAAAGGCGGTTTTATAGTCTTGTTTAGTCCTTGCTTTTTCTAAGAGCTCCTCTAAATCATCTGTAGTATTTCCTCTTGCGGAAACTACAATAGTTATTTTTTGGTTATTTTTAAGCTTCTCTAAAAGAATTGCTATGGTATATTGCAACCCAAGTCCGTTTGCTAAAGATTTGCCTCCAAATTTTAGTATTTTCATTTTCTGTTCTCTGTATTCTTTGTTAAAAATAGGTGCTATCATTTTATGCAATTGATCGTACTCTATTAAAAATGCATCATGCCCGTGTACCGATTTTATTTCGTGATAGGTAACATTTTCTTTTGTTAACGCTAACTTTTTAAACGTTTCTCGGTTTTCTTCTGCAGTAAAAAACAAATCAGAATCTACACCAATTATGTGAATACTAGCTTCTATTTCATCTAAAACATCGATACTTTTTTCCTCATTTTGAGTAACATCGATAGTTTTTAATAGTTGATTCATCAACTTGTAAGATGACAACTGATAGCGTTCTTGTAACTTTTCGCCATGATGTAACAACCAACTTTCTACATTAAAAATGGTAGAATTGTCTTTTTTAGATCGATAAAAACGCTCTTTAAAAGATGCTGGCGTTCTGTAACACAACATGGCATGCATGCGCGCATCGTGCACAGGATTGCTTGAGTTTACCAAAAATTGTTCTTGAATTTGACAGTTTGCAATTAACCAATCTGTCGATTTCCAATCGGTTGCAATTGGCAAAAAATGATGCGTTAATCTTGTATTTAAAACTAACATTTCCCAAGCAATACCACCACCTAAAGACCCACCAATCAATGCAAATAAAGTGGTTACTTCTAGTTGATGCAAACCTTCTAAAAAAATACGAGCTACATCTCTTGCAATAAAATCTTTATAATTTTCAATCAAAAAACCATCAAAACCATTGCCGGGTATATTAAAAGAAAGTATCGTATAACTATTGGTATCTATTGTCTTTTCTGCTCCTACAATATCTTGCCACCAACCATCAGAACCTGCAACATTACTATTGCCCGTTAATGCATGATTTATTAAAACAACGGGCGCAGTGCCTAATTTTTGCCCAAAAACCTGATAACTCAAATTAATTTTAGCAATAGAAACCCCCAATTCTGTGGTAAAGTTTTTTATGTTGATATGTTGCAACGGATGTTTCAAGATACTTTTTTGTTTTATAGATATTTGTCTGTCTGAGCATAGTTTCGAGAACTTAAACTCTCGAAACTACGCTCAAATAAACACTTTTAAACTATTTTAAATTTCTGAAAAAGCTGCTTTTAAATCTGCTTTTAAATCTTCTAAATCTTCAATACCAACAGACAATCTAATTAAATCTTGCCCAACACCAGCACTTGCTTGCTCTTCTGCATTAAGTTGTTGATGTGTAGTACTTGCTGGGTGAATTATTAACGATTTGGTATCGCCAATATTTGCTAACAAAGAAAAAACTTTTGTTTTATCTGCAATTATTTTTGCAGCTTCAAATCCTTTTTTTGGTCCGAAGGTAACAATACCACTTTGTCCTTTTGGCAAGTATTTATCTGCTAATTTTTTGTACTTGTTACTTTCTAAACCTGGGTAATTTACCCATGCAACTTCATCTTGTTGCTCTAACCATTTTGCCAATGCCAACGCATTTTCTGAATGTTGTTTGATACGAACTGGTAAAGTCTCTAATCCTTGTATGATATTAAAAGCGTTGGTAGGACTTAACGCGCCACCAAAATCTCGTAAGCCTTCTAAAATTAATTTAAACGTAAACGATGCTGCGCCTAAAGTTTCGTAATATTTTAAACCATGATACCCTGCAGATGGTTCTGTAAATTCTGGAAACTTACCATTTGCCCAATTAAAAGTACCTGCATCTACAATGGCACCTCCTAAAGAAGTTCCTTGTCCGCCAATATACTTTGTAAGCGAATGAATTACAATATCTGCACCGTGTTTAATTGGATTTAATAATACCGGAGTTGCTACCGTATTATCTACAATAAAAGGAACTTCTGCCTTTTTTGCTTGTGCAGAAATTGCTTCTAAATCTAACACATCTAACTTTGGATTCCCTAAAGATTCAACAAAAAACGCTCTGGTATTGTCTTTAACAGCCGCTTCAAAATTAGCTGGATTAGAAGCATCTACAAACGTAGTTGTAATTCCGAATCTTGGTAAGGTTACGCTTAACAAATTATAGGTTCCGCCATACAAGCTACTAGAAGCTACAATATGATCTCCTGCTTTTAAAAGAGTTAACAATCCTGTAGAGATTGCTGCGGTACCTGATGCAAAAACTACGGCACCAATTCCGCCTTCTACAGCTGCCAAACGGTCTTGTAAAATTTGATTTGTTGGGTTGTTTAAACGGGTATAAATAAACCCTAATTCTTTTAATGAAAAAAGATTGGCTGCATGTTCTGAGTTGTTAAAAACATACGAAGATGTTTGATAAATAGGTACCGCTCTTGTTCCTCCGTTTGCTTTTACATCATGCCCTGCATGTAATGCGTTTGTTGCTAATTGTAATGTACTCATTTTTCTATTTTTTTTGAGTTAATAAATAAGTCAAAATGCATCAGTTTCATTTTTTACTGATGTACTTACTAGAAAAATGTTATTAAGAATTTTTACAACTACACGGCTGTGTACTTGTTTTTGAGTTATCTATCCAATTTTAAATAAATGAATTTAAAATTAAGTAGAATTTAGCACCTTCTTTTCCTCACGAAAAGGGTTGCTAAGGCTTCATTGGGTCTAATCCCTCTGCCTTTCTTGATAACATTTCAATAAGTTATTGAACTTTGTAAGTGCAAATATATGTTCAGAAAATTTTAATATCCTAATAAAAAGCAAATTATTTTAAATTTATATCGATTTCACATTTTTATCAAGTTCGTTTTAACTATTCTATAAAATGATGTAAAATTTTGCACTAAAAATATTTTATCGATGATGTCATCACAAAAAATTATTAAAAAAAATATTGGGTATTCAATTTATAACGTAACTTTGCAAAGAATTATAGAGGAAAAATTTGAACTGATTGCAACCTCTTTCTACATGTTTTAAAAAACTAAATCATGTTAGTAGAACAAAATGCTAAAGCAGTAATAATCTACTCCTTTTAGTTATTTGCAATCTTTTTTTAGAGTTCCTAATACAAAACAACAATATTTATGTCATATTTATTTACGTCAGAAAGTGTTTCTGAAGGACACCCAGATAAGGTAGCAGATCAAATTTCTGATGCTTTAATTGATAATTTTTTAGCCTTTGATAAAAGCAGTAAAGTTGCTTGCGAAACGCTAGTAACCACAGGACAAGTTATTTTGGCCGGAGAAGTAAAATCTGAAACTTATTTAGATGTTCAAAAAATAGCTAGAGATGTTATTAATAAAATTGGCTACACAAAAAGCGAGTATATGTTTGACGGAAACTCTTGTGGTGTGCTGTCGGCTATCCACGAGCAATCGCCAGATATAAACCAAGGTGTAGATAGAAAAAGCCCCGAAGAACAGGGTGCCGGAGACCAAGGAATGATGTTTGGGTATGCAACCGATGAAACAGAAAACTTCATGCCTTTGGCTTTAGAGTTATCGCACAGACTTTTAATAGAATTGGCTGCAATCCGAAGAGAAAATAAAGACATAACATATTTAAGACCTGATGCAAAATCTCAAGTAACGATTGAGTATTCTGATGACAATGTACCTCAAAGAATAGATGCCATTGTAATTTCTACACAGCACGATGATTTTGATAGTTCTGATGAAGTAATGCTTGCTAAAATTAAAAAAGATATTATTAGCATTTTAATTCCTAGAGTAGTTGCAAAATTACCTGTACATATTCAAAAATTATTTACAGATACAATTACTTATCACATCAATCCAACTGGTGTTTTTGTTATTGGAGGACCACATGGAGATACTGGATTAACAGGAAGAAAAATTATTGTAGACACCTATGGTGGTAAAGGTGCTCATGGTGGTGGTGCTTTTTCTGGTAAAGACCCAAGTAAGGTAGATAGATCTGGCGCTTATGCAACCAGACATATTGCTAAGAACCTAGTTGCAGCAGGGCTTTGTAAAGAAGTATTGGTACAAGTTTCTTATGCTATTGGTGTGGCAAAACCTACAAGCATTAATGTAGAAACGTATGGCACAGCCAACGTAAATTTAACAGATGGAGAGATTAGTAAAAAAGTAGAAGAAATTTTTGACATGCGTCCGTATTTTATAGAACAACGTCTAAAATTAAGAACACCTATATACTCAGAAACTGCTGCATACGGGCACATGGGTAGAACTCCAGAAATAAAAACAGTAACATTTACAAACCCAATGGGAGAAACTGTTTCTGAAGAAGTAGAAACTTTTACTTGGGAAAAATTAGATTATGTTGCAACAATAAAAGAGGCATTTAATTTATAACTTTTCTGTCAAGTACAATAAATACCTTTAAACAAGATTTACAGGTATTTTTTTTTACAAAATTAGTTTACTAATAAACTAGTGTTAATTTAATTACCATGAAAAAAACAGCTATGGAGGCTTAAACTTGTCATATGATAAAGATGAAGTTGGTTTTTACAATGCAAACACAATCATTCTAAAAAATAGTGTTTTTAAAGATATTGAAGAAGTTGCTATAAACTATATAAGAAATACTCCAACGGTAGAACTCTCTGGAGAAAAGTTAGTGATTGAAAACTATGTTTTTAGCAATGTTTACAACCAAGAAAAAGGTTATATAATTAGAGCAAACGGAATTCATATTGTAGAAATTTCTAACACTGTTTTTGTAGACAGCTATAAAGTAGAAACTCCAGATTCTTTAAAATGAAGGAATCATTTTATTAAAAACTCCTTGTTTCATGATGCTGGTTTTCCTAAAATAAGTAAGAATGCAAAAGAAACAGCTCTTTTGTATAAAAATCCAAAATGGGAAGATAATCTTTTGTTTATTCCAAGTAAAAAATCGGTATTATTAAAAAAAAATAACGATGCTGGTGTTCAGATTGGTTTACAACATTAAAAAGTATAAAAACCTTGTTATAAGCTTAGTTTTGTCCTCTCTATAAATGAGTGGTTATTTACTTTTATACAACTAAAAAAAAAATTACTACATACTAGGTTTCGGTTGGTTATTTCAGTTTGAATTATAAAAATTCTAATTAAACTATCCGTTAATTAAATCATACTACTTTTTTTAAGCAAAAATAACAACAAGATATGTCGTAAGCTAGACTGCGATGTATAATGAACTGAGTATTACAACTTACAGAAACTGTTTTTTAATCAGAAAAATCACAATTCTATTTTAAGACAGAAAATGCTTAATAAAGCTTCACTCATAAATATCAAATAGGTTTTATAAATTATTAAATAAATAACACTATATTTGGTTAACCAATTTGGGCACCCAAAAAATTCAAACGGATATCGAAGCTAAAATTATATTTATTATGGGGGTTTCTGGTTGTGGTAAAAGCACTATCGGAAAAATTCTTGCCAAAGAATTAAACATTCCTTTTTTTGATGGAGATGATTATCATCCAAAAGAAAATATAGAAAAAATGGCTAATGGAATTCCTTTAAATGACAATGATAGAAATGGGTGGTTAAAAACACTAAATCGATTAGCTAAAAAACAACTAGCAAAAAATAGTTGTGTAATTGTATGTTCTGCTTTAAAAAACTCTTATAGAAACCTATTAAATAAAGATATTAAGCAACAAACTGTATGGGTACATTTGGCAGGGTCTTTTGATAAAATTAATGAGAGATTAAATAATAGATCGAATCATTTTATGCCTTCAAAATTACTTAAATCTCAATTTGAAATCTTAGAAAACCCTGAAGATGCTTTACAAATAGACATCAATTTATCACCAAAAAAAATTATTACAATCATAAAAAGTAACTTAATGAATACATCAGAATTCGGACTCTTTGGTTTAGGAGTTATGGGGAAAAGTTTGTGTAGAAATTTAGCCAATAATGGTGTTAAAATTTCTATGTTTAATAGACATGTAAACAATACCGAAGAAAACGTTGCCAAAAATTTTAAAGCAGCTCATGCTGAATTATCAAACGCAAAAGCTTTTGATGATATTGCAAGTTTTGTAAACTCATTAGAACAACCAAGACGAATAATGTTAATGGTTAATGCCGGTAAAACAATTGATTTAGTAATAGAAGATTTACTACCGTATTTATCTAAAGGAGACGTTCTAATAGACAGTGGCAACTCTAATTATAAAAAAACAAAAGAGCGGCTAGATTATCTACTTTCTAAAGGCATACATTTTATTGGCACGGGAGTTTCTGGTGGCGAAGAAGGTGCCCTAAAAGGGCCTTCTATTATGCCAAGTGGTAATATAACAGCCTATAAAAGCATACAATTATATTTAGAAAAAATTGCAGCAAAAGACAAAAACGGATTGCCTTGTTGCACCTATGTTGGCCCCGAAGGCAGCGGACAATTTGTTAAAATGGTTCATAATGGCATTGAATATGTAGAGATGCAGTTACTTGCAGAAGTTGTTACCATTTTTGAAGCTATGGGTAAAAGCCTAGACGAAATTGCAAGTATGTTAGAAAGCTGGAAAGAAACTGCTGGAAGTTATCTGTTAGAAATAACAATTATTATTTTAAAAAAGAAAGAAGGTAAAGATTGGCTTGTAACAAAAATATTAGATAAAGCAGGAAATAAAGGTACAGGTAATTGGGCTACAATAGCTTCAGCAGAATTAGGTACTCCAAATACATTAATAACCTCTGCTCTATTCTCTAGATATACGTCTTTTTGTAAAGAGGAACGTTTGCAATTGAGTAAAAAAATTACTAAAACTGAAATATCAAAATTACAACTAAGTATAAATGATGTTTATGAAGCGTATCAATTTGCAAGAATTATAAACCATTATCAAGGTTTTAAGTTGATTAATGAAGCAGCCAAAAAACACTCTTGGAACATTCAATTAAGTGAAATTGCAAGAATATGGACGAATGGTTGTATTATAAGATCTACACTAATGGAAAACTTAGTTGAAACCCTTAAAGACACTAATAATATCTTAACAGATACTACATTACTAAATTCATTAAATACATATAGATACGGAGCTAAAAAAGTGGTGTCTCAAAGTGTCTTAAACGATGTAAATACACCTGCTTTATCAGAAGCTGTTCAGTTTTTTAATGGAATAACTACTGCATATAGCTCTGCAAATATTATTCAAGCACAAAGAGATTTTTTTGGTGCACACACCTATCAAAGATTAGATGATGAGTCGAAAAAAAATCATCATACAAACTGGAATTAAAATTAGAATGAACATCAAATAAAACAAACCTAAAACAACGATTATGAAAATAACGAAAGAAAAAAAGTCTATCATAGCAAAAATAATCGCAATAATATTAGGTTTCGGTCCCGGTATTTTTGCAATTGGCTATACGATTGGCACAGGCAGTGTAACCTCTATGATTGTCGCGGGTAGTAAGTTTAACATGCAACTTTTATGGGTATTGTTTTTAAGTTGTTTTTTTTCAGGAATTTTAATGTTCGCATATGGTAATTACGGTTTAATTACCGGAGAAACGGCACTCTACGGATTTAAAAAACACATAAAGTTTGGCAAGGCATTAGCCTTATTAATTATTGTTGGAGTTACCTTTGGCCAGTGGAATTCTTTGATGGGAATTTTAGGCATTTCGGCAAATATTATTTATGAAATTCTAGCACTAAACTTTGACAACCTAACAAACTTTAAATATGAAACTGTCTTAACAATAGCTATCTTAATTATTGTAGTTTTTTATCTATTAATATTAGTCGGAAAATATAGTTTTTTTGAAAAAATACTAGTCATATTTGTATCCTTAATGGGCTTATCATTCATTTTATCTTTATGTTTTGTACAACCATTAACAACAGATGTTATCAAAGGACTATTACCAACAATACCAAATGTAACCGGCGGCAAAATGTTGGTTGCTGCTTTTGTAGGTACTACCATGGCTTCTGCAACTTTTCTATCAAGACCATTATTTGTAAAGGGAAAAGGTTGGGGAATTAAAAATTTAGGACAGCAGAAAAAAGACGCTATTACAGCAGCTATTTTAATATTTATTATTAGTGGAGTTATAATGGCAGTAGCCGCGGGCGCTCTATATTATGAGGGCAAAGAAGTAACCCAAGTTTTAGATATGGCAAATACATTAGAGCCTGTAGCTGGTAAATGGGCAGTATCAATCTTCTTTTTTGGAGCATTAAGCGCCGGCTTATCTTCAATTTTTCCTTGTTTATTAATTGCTCCTTTATTAATTGCAGATTATCAATCTGGCACTTTAGACACCAACTCTAAACAATTTAGAATCATTACAGCCATAGCTTGTTTAGTTGCGCTTATTGGCCCTGCTTTTGGCGCAAATCCGATAGAAATTCAAATACTATCGCAAGTATTTAATGTTTTTGTACTACCAATTGTAATTTTTGGTATTCTAATAATGATAAACAGTAAAAAAGTAATGAAAGAATATAAAACCAATTTGTTAGTAAACATAGGTTTAATAGCATCACTTTTATTTGCCTGTATCATCTCTTACAACGGTGTACTGGCTCTTTTAGAATATTTTTAGAAATATTAATTAAAAAAATTATTCATGAAAATTAGTTTAATAGACAATAGCACAACTAAAATTTTACAAAATGAAATTATTTTTAAGATTAAAAATCTTATCAATAGTAAAAATTTAGAACGTGGAGATAAATTGCCTTCTGAAAGAGTAATGTCTGAAAAATTTGACGTTAAAAGAAATCATATTAGAGAGGCAATTAGAAAATTAGAATTTTATGGTGTTGTTAAATCGATGTCTCAAAGCGGTACCATTTTAGCAATAGGTTTAACTGGTTTTAATGGTATTATTGATGAAATTATCGCTTTAAACGGCCCCTCTTTTAAAGAATTAGCAGAAACAAGAATTTCTCTAGAGCTTAAAATAGTAAAATTAGCCGCACAAAGAAGAACAACTGATGATTTAATTCGAATTAAAGAAGCCTTAAAAGCCTTTAAAGCAAAAATAACTATTGGTGATGATTATTTAGAAGAAGACCTACTATTTCATTTGGCAATTGCAAAAGCTAGTAAAAATAACACAATGGTTTCTTTAATGCTATTAATAACACCTCCTATACTATCTACTTACGAAAGAGGCGACGTTTGTGAGGGTGATAAAGTAGTAACCGAAATTAAAAAGCACGAGGATATTTACCTAGCTATTGAAGCAAATGATGAAATTTTGGCATCAGAAATGATGAAAAAACATTTTTATAAATTATCTAATTACATAGAAAATAACAACTAAAACAAACACAATATGAAAATTTTAAACACTAAACGTATTCTTTATGTATTGCTTTTTGGCCTACTTATAACATTTAGTAATTGTAAACATAAAACAAAAAAAAGTGAAGAAAAAAATGAAGAGAAAACAATGTATGCTAGCAATATTATTCCTTTTTTTGATCATTGGAAATTAATTTTAGGCAACGCAGCTAACGTTGGAATTGCAAATAATTTTGAAGATAAAAATTACTTTTATACCACGACCGATACTCAAGGAGATTGGGTGGTGTTTAAATCGCCAAATGGCGGAGATACTCATGGCACATCAAACAACACAAGAACAGAATTGGCGCAAGCAAAAAAATGGTATCCAGAAACAGCCAATGACAAACTAACAGCAACTTTAAAAGTAATGAATGTTTCTGCAACTGGAGATGAAACTGTAGCCGCTTCGCATTCGGTTGTTGTTGGGCAAATACACAGTGCCGATAATCATGAAAACGAACCGCTAAAAATATTCTATAAAATTTATCCTGGTCATACAAAAGGCTCTGTTTTCTGGCATTATGAAATTAATACAGCCGGAGAAGACAATTCATTAAGGTGGGATTTTTCTACTTCAGTTTGGGGTAATGATTTTTCTGTAGTTGGTTCTAATCCCAACACTTCGCCAAAAGAACCAACAGAAGGCATTAAACTTGGAGAAGAATTTAGTTATGAAGTAAATGTTAAAGACGGCATTATGACATTAATATTTTCTAGTCCAGAACATGAAACAAAGACTTTTACAAAAAACTTAATCGCATCAGAATATACAAATTCTAAAAGCATACCCGCACAAACACAAAAACTTTTTGTATCAATAGGCCAAAACGGATTAGAGCAAAAAAACGCATACAAAGGCGAAGGATGTTTTTTTAAATTAGGATGTTACAATCAAACAAACGGAAAATCGCCGTCAATTAATAAAAACTGGTGTTCTGGTGCAGAAACTCATAATGGAGACATCGAAAAACAATACAAAGATGGTAATTATGCAGAGGTTTGGTTTAAAAAAGCAAGTTTAAAAATTAGTAAAGAGGCAGTATCTAATGATGGTTATTTTGCTAAAAATGATTTACACAAAAAATAAAAAAACACATGAAAAACAATAATAAATTAGCCGAAAAAAAGGTGCTAATAACTGCAGGTGCACAAGGAATAGGAGAAGCAATTACACAACATTTTATCGATCAAGGAGCTCATGTTGCAATTCATTATTTTTCTAGTGCATCTAACGCAAATCAACTTAAAGAATACGCACTAAAAAATGGCGTTAAAGCAATAGCTATAAGTGGCGATCTAACAAAGGAAGAAGATGCAATTAACCTTGTAGAAAAAACCGTTAGCTTTTTAGGTGGTTTAGATATTTTAATAAATAACGCCGGATCTTTAGTCGCTAGAAAAATGCTACATGAAATGGAGGCAGATTTTTGGCACAAAGTTATGGATGTAAATATGACGTCTATGTTATTTGTAACCAAAGCTGCAACACCATATTTAGCAAAAAATAAACATAGTAGCATTGTTAATTTGGCTTCGCTAGCAGGACGAAAAGGCGGTCATCCTGGCTCTTTAGTATATGCTACAAGTAAAGGTGCTATTTTAACCTTTACAAGAGCTCTTTCTACAGAATTAGGTGCACAAGGTACTCGAGTAAACGCTGTTGCACCAGGTTTAATACTTGGTACTTCATTTCATAATACTCACACAACCAAAGAGTCGGCTGCTAAAACAATTTCTGGTATTCCTATTCAAAAAGCTGGTAATGCTGCAGATGTTGCAAGAGCTGTTTTATACTTAGCATCTGAATACGATGGGTTTATTACAGGTGCAACTTTAGATATTAACGGTGGGGTTTACAATATGTAATTTCTGATAAACTAAATTTATGCTAAAAACTGCCGTAATACATCCAACTATTTTAGAAGTACTTGCTAGATCTGGCCATTTTGCACAAATTGTAATTGCAGATGGCAATTTGCCTGTTGCTGCTATGGCTGGTAAAAATGCAACCACTGTTCATCTTAATTTTAAACCCGGATTGTTAGATTCTTTAACCGTTTTAAAAGGCATCTTAGAAATTTGTCCTATTCAAGGAGCTACAGTAATGGAAAAACCTGCAGCAGCTAATGCAGAAATACACAATACTTATAAAAAATTATTGGGAGATGTAACTTGGAATGAAATGGAGCGTTGGGCTTTTTATGATAAAATTAGAGATTTAAATACAACTCTCATAATTCAAACAGGAGAACAAAGAAGATTTGCCAATATAATATTAACTATAGGAGTTATAAAAATGGCAGAGGAAAGTAATTTTAAAAAAAACATACAATTAATTTTACGCAAAAATGAAACTAATAATTACTAAAAGAATCTTAAGATCTACTTTGATAGTAAGCTTAAGCATATTAACAAATAGCTGTACTAATACTAAGAAAAAGATACCTACTAAAGAGCATACAGACATCAAATACCCTAGTGATATTATTCCATTTATGGACAAATGGAAAATTCTTTTAGGAGATGGTGAATACTCTGACGAGCTGATAAAATTTGATAAAAAAGATTTTTTTTATGTTGCCAACGATAAAAAAACAGACTGGGTAGTTTACAAAACACCCAATTCTGGCATTACCTCTAAAACATCAAGTAACACAAGAACAGAATTGGGTCAAAAAAAACATTGGATACCAGAAACAGGTGGTAAATTAACAGGTACATTAAAAGTACAACACGTATCTACCTCTGGCGATGCAAGAGTAGCTGCCTCTTACTCTGTTGTAGTAGGTCAGATTCATAGTGATGAAGGCCATGAAAACGAACCAATAAAAATTTTTTACAAGAAGTTTCCTGGTCATCAAAAAGGATCTGTTTTTTGGAATTATGAAATTAATACCAAAGGAGATAATTCTAAAAGATGGGACTACTCTACTGCTGTTTGGGGAAACGATATGTCTGTGGTAGGACCAAATGCAACAACATTTCCTGAAGAACCAAAAGATGGGATTGAATTAGGTGAAGAATTTAGCTATACAATAAATGTATATAAAGGAATGATGTATCTTACTTTTTCAAGCAAAAATCATGACACTGTTAAATTCACTAAGAATTTATTAAAATCAGACTTTTCTAAAAAATCAGATATACCTCAACAAATTTGGTCTTTATATGCTGCAATTGGTCGTGATGGTATAGAACGTAAAAATGCCTATGCAGGAGAGATTCAGTATTTTAAACAAGGTGCATACAACCAAACTAATGGTAAAAACCCCGAAGATAATATTGTTTGGAGTACTGGCTCTGAAACCTATAATGGAAATATAGCTAAGCAATATGCTAATGGCTGCTATGCCGAAGTTTGGTTTAAAGAAGCTACTGTAGGTGCCGGTACAAATCCTATTGAATAAATATTTATTGATCACTCAATAAATAATTTAAATACAATCTTAAAAATCAAAGTTTTTTTAGTCTTTTCACAAGATTAAAAAGACTTTTTTTTGTAACCACAACAATAGTTAACAAGTCTATCAATACTAAAACAAAGCCTTAAAACAACTTTTAATCATAACAAAAGAGACGTTTACAATAACTAATTGGTTGTTGATTTATAATAATAAAAAATGGGCCTGCAACATTTTGTTGTAAGCCCATCCAAAACTAAATTCAAATATTTATTTTTTAGTAACCTGCATTTTGTGTGATTACACCGTTTGTAACTAAAATTTCAGAAACAGGAATCGGAAAAACTAAATAGTTAGCATCTGAAAAACCTAATTCAGATTGAGCCATACCAGTTCTAACTAAATCGAACCATCTGTGACCTTCAAAAGCTAATTCTAATCTTCTTTCGTTAGCAATTGCCTGAGCAACGTCTGCTTGTGAAGTTACTGTCCCTGTAAGACTTGTTAAACCTGCTCTAGTTCTAATAGGATCTAGTAAAGGTAAAACAGTTGATGCCGCAGCACCGTTTGCATTAGCAGCTTCGGCATGTAATAAAATAATATCTGCCAATCTAATGTCAATCCAATCATGTTCTGTCCCTAAACCACCTGTTTTCGGGTACTTTACTGCTGTCTTACCATCAGCACTAAGGGTAAATTCTCTTCTTAAATCTGTACCTCCTCCGTTAGCATCACTAGCATCAAAAGCAGCAACTAAATCTTGATCTACAGGGTAATCTGACTTCGAATCATCACCTACAAACCAGTTCCAGAAATCAGAAGCATAAGTGTATTCATCAGTTATAGAACCAGTTATTCTTGTAGCGTATATAATTTCAGAATTTCCTTCATTAGCAGCTCCAACAACTTCACTAAAGTTTGTTTTTAAACTTACCCCTGCACCAGCCGCTGAACTTAAAACAGTAGCAAGTATTGGTTCTGCTAAAGTATAGTTACCCATTGCTGCATACACTTTACCTAATAATGCTTGTGAGGCAATTTTAGAAGCTCTTGATAAGTTTGAGTTATCTAAAGCAGCAATTGCTGCTGTTAAATCTGGAATGATGACATCATTATAAATAGTTGTTTTTGGTTGTCTTTCATATATTGAAGGATCATTAAAACTTGGTGCATCAGATAAATTAACAGGTACATCTCCAAAAACTTGTACCAATTTAAAATATGATAAGGCTCTTAAAAATTTTGCTTCTGCGATATCATCATTAGAAGTAGAATTTATAATTACGTTATTTGCACTTAATATAGACTTAAATGAAGCTTTGTAAAATGGAAGAAAAAACTGATCTTCCATAGTTGTTAACCCATTATCATACTCATCAAACTCTGTGTAAGGCTCTTCAAACATAAAAGCATTGTCTGATCTAAACTCGCCCATAACAGCCATTGGAGTAACAGTTCCTAATTGGTAGTAATATGCAGCATTTAAAACACCTTCAAAATCTGTTAAAGAATCTGCATTTGCAATATTTGGTGGAGATTGATCTAAATCTGTAGAACATGCTGAAACAATCAACAATAATCCTAATAATTTTATATATTTATTTTTCATTTTTATTCTTTTTAAAAGTTAACATTTAAACCTAAAGTAAAACTTCTTACAATTGGACTTGCACCAACTTGAGCACCATAAATTGTTGGGTTTGTAGTGTTTGTACCTTCTGGGTTATATGATGTATAATCATCTCCCATGATATATAATAAGTTAGAAGCAGCACCATATAATCTTACTGAACTTAAACCTATTTTATTAGCCATATCAGCATCAAGAGTATACCCAATTGTTAAGTTTCTTACTGCTATGTATGAAGCATCTTGAATTGTTGCATCAGTCTGATTTCTATTACGCTCGTAGTGTAATCCATTATGATCTGCAATTCCATCACCATTTGCATCAAAGCTATCTACTAATCTACCTCCCCATTGAGAGCCATAATAAAGTGGATCTACATTGTAAACCTCTGCTCCTTGTGAACCTTGAATTTGAATAGACATGTCAAAATTTTTGTATGCTAAATTATGACTCATACCCCAGTAAAAATCTGGTGTGTTTTGCCCTATCTTAACTAAATCACCTCCATCTTCAACAGATTTTGTTCTATCTATTATACCGTCTCCATTTTGGTCAACAACATAAGATTCTCCAGATTGGTTGTTCGGGCTTCTTGTACCATCTTCTAAGTAAATCATTTCAACTTCACCTGTAGTCTCTAATCCCCACATTTCACCAATTTGGCCTCCAACATAGTTTCTAAATACTGCACCTCTACCACTTTGTCCGTGAATTACTTGAGGTAATTCATCTAAACCATCTAAGTCTTTAATTTCTGTGTTAACTGTAGACAAGTTAGCTGCCATATTCCAAGAGAAATCATCTTTTCTAATTAAGTTAGCTCCGAATTCAAATTCTAAACCGAAACTTTGAATATCTCCGGCATTTAAAACTACATTATCTGTACCATGTATTTGAGAAACGCTTTTTGCTAATAGAATATTTTCGATATTAGAAGTATAGTAATCTACACCCAAAGTAAAACGATTGTTTAAAAAACCAAAGTCTACACCATAATTAGTTTCTGTGTTTGTTTGCCAAGTTAAATCAGCATTTGCAACATTAGTAGGTATTAAAAACCCTGTACCATCTATCGTTGCCGATGGACTTAAAAGACTTAAAGCATCATAAGATCCTAAAAAAGAAGTAGTACCTAAAGATCCAGTACTTGCTCTTAATTTTAACTTACTTAAAACCTCATTATTTTCTAAAAAAGATTCGTTATGAGCATTCCATCCTAAAGAAACTGCAGGAAAAGTTGCATATCTTTTGTTAGATCCGAACTGAGAACTACCATCTCTTCTTAATGAAACAGATGCTAAATATTTATCATTATATGCGTAGTTAACTCTACCAAATACACTTTCTCTTGCTCTAGTTTCATTTCTTTCGGTTACAGTTAAGTCTGCCGGAGTAAATAAATTATAATTAAGAATCGCTTCATCTGGCACATTATTACCATCTATGTTTGTTCCTCTATAAGAAGTCGTTTGAAATTCTACACCAACTACGGCAGATAAATCATGATTCCCTATTTCTTTTGAATAGTTTAAAGTAGTTTCACTTAAAACAGAAGAAACTTTTAAATCGTATTGGTCTCTGTAAGTTTGAGATGTTCTTGCTCTAGAGTCAAAACCAATCAATCTATGACGATATGCTTGTGTGTCTCTAAAATCACCACCTAAAACAGTCTTTATGTTTAAGCCTTCTATAATTTGGTATTGTAAATAAGAGCTTACATTACCAAAAAAAGTTTTTTCCCAAGCATCAGTATTGTCAAGTTTTGCTGCAGGACCTGCATCACCAGAACCACCAATACCATTGTTAGCTCTACCATAATGCCAATCTTGTGCAGCCATACCTGGCTATAGGGCATAAATACTATTTGCTTCATAACCAGAACCTCTATATCCATTGTCAAAAGCAGTAAGACCTAAACTTTGTGCTTCAGCATCTAAAGCTTGTACGAACGCGATAGATTCTGCAGTATGATATATAGGAGTAACTGGTGTTGCTCTTAATAAATCTCTCATATCATGACCTAAAATATCTCTGTCAGATACAAAACCATTAAAACTTACTCCTGCTTTAAACTTATCTCCAATATTTGCATCTACATTTAAACGTGCGTTTAATCTTTCGTAAGCTTGTGTAATTACGACACCTTCTATGTCTTGATAACCTATAGAAGCAAAAACTTTAACATCTTCAGATCCACCACTTACACTAAAATCGTGACTTGATGAAAATCCATTTTGAAAAAGCCAATCTTCTGGACTAATAGAACCTGGAGAGTTTTCGTAAGCATTTAATCTATATTCTACAAAATCTGGATCAATTTGAGTAAGATCCCAATTACCTGCAGCAATTTCTGATCTTGCATGAGCTGCCCATTCTTGACCAGACATAAGTATATTGTCTCTGTACTTACTAGAAACACTTGTGTATGCATTATAACTAAAGCTAGCTTTACCAGACTTTCCTTTTTTAGTAGTAACTAAAACAACTCCGTTTGCACCTCTAGAACCATAAATAGCAGCAGAGGCAGCATCTTTTAATATTTCTAAACTTTGAATATCATTTGGATTCACAGTTTCGATACCTCCAGAGATAGGATAACCATCTACAACTATTAAAGGGTTTGAAGCTCCTGAAACAGAAGAAGCTGCTCTAATTTGAATTTTTGGAGCTGCACCTGGAGAACCATCTTGATTCTGAATTAAAACTCCTGACAACTTTCCTGCCAATGCATCATCGACACGAGCCGCTTGAATAGCTGCAACAGCTTCACCTCCTACTTTAGCAATAGCACCAGTTAAATGACTCTTTTTACGAGTACCATAACCTACAACTACTATTTCTTCTAAAGAACTAGCATCTTCTACCATCTGTACGTTAATTACTGTCTTGCTACCAACGGTAATTTCTTGTGTCTTATAGCCTAGATAACTAAAGACAAGAATGTCTGTGGCATTTTTTGTGGTAATTGAAAAATTACCATCAAAATCTGTTGCGGCACCAATTGTGGTTCCTTTAATTTGAATGTTCACTTGAGGAATTCCTCCTCCTTGACCTTCATCCGTTACTTTACCTGTTACTTTTTGTTGTGAAAAAGCACCAAAAGATGCAAACAATAAAAAGCTCAAGATAAATTTTCTAATTGAATTGTTTTTAAGCATGAATTTAAAATTTAATTATTTTAACTGGTTTTCCAGCTTGGTTTACCAAATTGGTTTACCAAATTGGTTGCCCAAATATACACATTAAATTAAATTTAACCCATTTTAACATAAAAAAAAGTTAAAATAACACATAAAAACTTTACTAAATTAACCCAAAACCCAGTAAAATAGGGGTAAAATGGATGTGTTTTTTTTTCAAAAAAAAAAATGTAAAAAATATAAAAGTTTATTTATCAGAAGAATAAAGAGGTAACTTCTTTAAAAAAAGAATAAAATGTGTCTTAAATTATAATGATATAGTAATGTACGATTTTTCTGGCAGAAAAATAGAAGTTCAAAAAAGAATTGAAAAAGGGACAATAAGTGTTTCTAATCTTTCTAAAGTCTATATTTTATTGTCTTTTAAAAAAAAACTGCCATTATTAAATTTTTAAAGAGTTTTGTAAAGTGATTATTTTAAATTGGACATAAATAATAAAACAATTTATATTTATTAATTTATAGAAAACCATCAACCAAAGAAAGCATAAGTAACAAATATTTTTAAGCAAACAGTAAGTACGAGTTTTATAAATTACAAGCATATAAATACAAAACTATTTAATGATTATCTTGTAAATATTTTCTAATTCCATTTGATCTCTCTATATTTGGTAAACCAATTTGGTAAACCAATTAAAAATTTAAGTCTTTTACCCATGAAAAATTTTATACTAATCGCCAGTTTACTTTCCTTATTTTCTTGTAATTCAACTTTAAACAACAACATATCTGTTAATAATTCTGAAACACTTACAGAAGCGTTAAAAAACTTACAACCTGGAGATAATATTATTTTAAAAGAAGGAGTTTACAAAGATGTAGCCATAAAATTTACAGGAGAAGGAACCAAAGAAAATCCGATTACTTTAAAAGCAACAACTCCCGGGAAAGTATTTATTGAAGGAACCTCTAGTTTAGAAATTAGTGGTAATTATTTAGTGGTAGATGGACTTTTCTTTAGAAACGGGCACTCTCCTAAAACAAATGTAATTGCGTTTAGAACTAGCGCAAAAAATGTGGCAAATAATAGTAAAGTTACAAATTGTGTTATTTTAGATTTTAATAATTTAGAGAGAGATCAAGACAATTTATGGGTACAGTTGTACGGAAAACACAACGAATTTAGTAACAATTATTTAGCAGGAAAAACAAATGGTGGACCTACTTTAAGAGTAGATTTAAAAGGAAACCAAAGCATTCGTAATTACCATAAAATAATCAACAATCATTTTGGACCAAGACCAAGAAAAGGAGGTGCAAGAGGCGAAACAATTCAATTAGGAAGTAGCTTTACATCTATGAGCCCAAGTAACACCCTAATTGCAAACAATTTATTTGAAGAATGCAATGGTGAAGTAGAAATTATATCGAGTAAGACTAATTTCAACACTATAAAAAACAATGTCTTTTACAAAAGTGAAGGCTCTGTTGTTACCAGACACGGTAATTATGTTACTATTGACGGTAATTATTTTATTGGCGATGGCGTAAACGAACAATATGGAGGAATTAGAATTATAAACACAGGCCATTGGGTTACTAATAACTTATTTTACAAAATAAAAGGAAAGAATTTTAGAAGTCCGATTGCAGTAATGAATGGGATTCCGAAATCGCCTTTAAACAGATACAACCAAGTTACAGACGTTGTTGTTGCTTACAATACATTTGTCGATTCTGATGCGCCTTTTCAGTTTGGTGTTGGTCAAAATTTAGCCCAAAAAGATGTATTGCCAAAATCAGAAATTAGATCTGCGAGAGCCTTAAGAACTGAAGTTGCAAACAATGTAATATACAATTCTAAGGGCGATACAACACCAATTATAGAACACGACAAAGCAGATGGTGTAACTTTTGCTAGTAATATTATCTACAATAATGGTGTCTCAATAGAAAATGACCACGGTTTTATTTCTAAGGAGTTAGCATTGACAAATGTTGGTTCAGACATTGCGCTACCAACTGCTGGTTTTTCTGATGTTGAGATCTATAAAGGTTTTGATTTTGATATTATTTCAACCGATTTATTGGGCAATTCGAGAAGTACATCCAATCAAATTGGTGCAGTTGCAAACGCTGATAAAATTAACTTAGACGTTTTAGATAAAATGAAATATGGTGCTAGTTGGTTCTCTAATGAAGTGCAAGCAAAAGAATCTAAAACACATGTTGTAAATTCTACGACAGAATTGATTACCAAATTAAAAGGAGCGGCAAACGGAGATATTATTGAATTAAGTGCTGCTACTTTTAATGTAAGCGAATCTTTGGTTATTAATAAAACAGTTACAATTCAATCTAAAAACAAAGCAGAAATAATTTTTTCTGGTGCAGAAAACACGCCTGTTTTTGAATTGAATCCTTACGGGAAATTAACTTTAGACAACATCAAACTAACAGGAAATCGTAAAAATCACGCTTTTGCAACCTTAAAAAAGAACATGTCTAATCACTTTGGGTTGAATGTTTTAAACGCTGAAATAAATAATTTTAACTATGCTTTAAAAGTATACAAACAAGCATTTGCAGAACAAATTACGTTTAAAAACACTTCTGTTTTAAATTGTGAAAATGGTTTAGAATTATCAGAAGAAATTAATGATAGAGGTGATTACAATACAGAATACCTAACATTAGACAATTGTAATTTTGAGAATGTAAAACAAAATGTGATTGATTATTATAGAGGTGGTTATGACGAATCTACAATTGGCGGAAACTTAGTAATCACCAACTCTACTTTTACAAACTGTGCTGCTTTAGAAAAGAATAAAAGACTATTGAATCACAATGGTATTCATAATGTAAACATTAACAACAATACCTTTAAAAATAATAGCGTACAATACGTGTCTATTTTATGGGGAGCCAAAAATAACAAGGCGTCAAACAATGTTATTATTAATTCTGGTATTTTAAAAACCGAAGAGAATTTAAAACAAACGTTGATGTATTAAATGGTTTATCTAAATTAAAATTACTACTTTTGGTAAACCAAATTGGTTTACCAGTTTTAAATCACACACAAATGATTCAAAAAAAATACAGTTACCTTCTAATTACTTATTTAATTTTAGTCTTTATTTCTTGCAACAATTCGCCTGAAAATAAAGAATTGGGTCAGCATCCAAACTTAATTTTAACCGCAAAAAGTGTTTCAGAAATAAAAGCAAACTTAGGTAACGTTCCTCTTTTTGATGAAACTTTAGCGCAAACGAAAGAAAATGTAGATGTGGCAATTGAAAAAGGGATTGAAGTACCAGTACCAAAAGATATGGCAGGCGGTTATACGCATACACAACACAAATTAAATTATGCCAACATGCAAAAAGCAGGGGTGTTGTTTCAGCTTTTAGGAGGTGAAAAATATGCCATTTTTGTTAGAGATATGTTGTTAGCATATGCGAAAATTTTTCAAACATTTGAAACCCATCCAGAACCTAGAAGCTATGCAACTGGTAAGTTTTTCTGGCAATGTTTAAATGATTCTAATTGGCTAACCTATACCAGCCAAGCGTATGACTGTATATATGATTGGTTGCCAAAAGAACAAACAGACTATTTAAATACAAACTTATTTAGACCTTATGCCGATTTTTTATCTGTTGGCAATCCGAAGTATTTTAATAGAGTTCACAACCACTCTACTTGGGGTAATGTTGCCGTTGGTATGATTGGTTTGGTAATGGATGATGAAGAGTTAATTAACAGAGCTTTGTATGGTTTAGATAAAAGTGATGTAGATTTAACTGAAAAGGACAATGATGGTGGCTTTATTTATGACAAAGAAGGTAAAGCAGGTTTTTTAGCCAATGTAGATTCTCCTTTTTCACCTGATGGATTTTACACAGAAGGGCCTTATTACCAACGTTATGCAATGTATCCTTTTTTAATTTTTGCAGAAGCACTTCAAAACAAAAAACCCGATTTAAAAATATTTGAATACAAAAACGGAGTATTGATAAAAGCTGTAGATGCTTTGTTGAATTTAACAGATGCAGATGGCGAATTTTTTCCTTTAAATGATGGTCAGAAAGGCATGTCTTATTACACTTCTTCTTTAGTATCTGCAGTAGATATTGCCTATTTTTATGGCAAGCAAGACGCAAGATTGCTATCTGTTGCAAAAAAACAAGGTGCTGTTCAGTTAGATGCTACGGGCTTAAAAGTAGCACTTGCTCTTAAAAATGGTGTAGAAAAACCTTTTGTAAAAGAATCTATGGAACTGTCTGACGGTTCTAAAGGAAATGAAGGAGGTATAGGTATTTTACGTTACAATAATCAGAAGCAAACAATGGCATTGGTGTATAAGTATGCTGCACAAGGCCTAAGCCATGGGCATTATGATAAATTATCGTTTTCTATGTACGAAAATGGCGATGAGGTACTGCAAGACTATGGTTTGTCTAGATTTGTAAATGTAGAGCAGAAAAATGGCGGTGGTTATTTAAAAGAAAACAAAACCTATGCAAAACAGACCATTGCGCACAATACAATTACACAAAACGAGATTTCTCATTTTGGATATGATTTTGAAACAGGAAGCAAATACCATCCTGAGAAATATATTTTTGATGCCAGCAATGCAAATTTTCAATTGGTTAGTGCCAAAGAAAAAAATGCATATCCAGGGACCGAAATGCACAGAACTTTTATAATGGTAAAAGATGCAGATATAGAAAAGCCTTTTATTATCGATATCAATAAAATACAATCAAACAAAAAGAATCAATACGATTTACCTTTTCATTATTTTGGCCAAATTATATCGACTAGTTTTAGTTATAATGTACCCAAAACATTATCACCTTTAGGTGATAAATACGGTTACAACCATGTTTGGAAAGAGGGTGTTGGAACAGCAAATGCAGAAAGCATTCAGTTTACCTGGTTAGACAATAAACGTTTTTACACAATAACTTCGGCAACCAATTCAGAAGATGAATTAATTTTAGCAAGAGTTGGCGCCAATGATCCTGAATTTAACCTTAGAAAAGATCCATCAATTATTATCAGAAAAAAACACACACAAAACACTGTCTATGCCTCTATTATAGAATCTCACGGAAACTATGATCCTGTAAAAGAAGTTGCAAAAAATGCGTACAGTAATTTTTCTAAAATTGAAGTTTTAACTGATACCGTAGATTATACCGCTATTAAAATTACATTTAAAACAGGCAAAGAGAAACTTTTAATCTTAGCAAATACCAATAATAATTCTCAAAAAGAACATACTACTACTGTTAAGGGAACAAATTATACCTGGACAGGAACATATTATTATAAATAAATCATAAAAAAGTAAAAACAATGAAACGATTTAGCGAAAAATACATCAATGCAAACCAGTTAGAATGGGAAAAACTAGGTGGTGGAGTCTCAAGAAAATTTTTAGGCTACGACAATCAAATCATGATGGTAAGTGTTAAATTTGATAAAGGAGCTTTAGGAGCGCCACATCAACATTTTCATACGCAAGCAACCTATTGTGTTTCTGGTAAATTTGAATTTGAAATTGATGGCGTAAAGAAAATTGTAGAAGCTGGAGATGGTGTTTATATAGAACCAAATTTATTACACAGTGCTGTTTGCCTTGAAGAAGGACAGTTAATTGATACTTTTAGCCCAGTAAGAGAAGATTTTTTAACAGGTGACGGGCCTTCTTATTTTAGTGACAAAAAATAGACAATAATAAATTTTTTGATCTTAAAAAACTCTTAGAATAAAGTTTAAAATACTTTTGTTTTAAGAGTTTTTTTTGAAATAATTAACATTTTTTTTTAATGGTAAAATAAAAAAAAACTATATTTGGCCAACCAGATTGGTTAACCAAATAATGGAAATTAATTAAAATTCCTTAAAACATAGGTTAAAACAGCGATTTTTAGGAAAATGTAAAAATAAAAAATAATATCTTTGCTTAATCAATGTGAAGCTTACAATATGAAATTAGAAGTATTAAATAAAATAGACAACTCTAACCCACAAAAAGAAATTATTTCTAAAATAGGAGAGTTAATTAATTTTAAAAACCTAGAACCAGGAGATAAATTACCTTCTGAAAGAATGTTGTCTGATAAATTTGAAGTTTCTAGAAGTAGTATTAGAGAGGCTATACAAAAACTAGAGTTCTATGGCATCTTAAAATCCATACCACAAAGCGGTACGTTTGTAGCTAATATTGGTGTTATTGCAATGAATGGAATGATAGAAGACATTCTTCGTTTAGATGAACCAGATTTTAAGTCTTTGGTAGAAACAAGAATTCTTTTAGAGTTAAAAACTGTTCGACTTGCTGCAACCAGAAGAACAGAAAAAGATTTAAACTATATTGAAGAAGCTTTAATAGCTTATAAAAATAAAGTACTCAACGAAGAAGACGCTGTCCAAGAAGATTTACTTTTTCATCTGGCAATAGCTAAAGCAAGTGGCAATAGTACCATGAACAACTTTATGCTTATTATAATACCCGAAATCATTACAAACTTTCAAAAACATCATGTTTGTGATGCTGGGCTTTCTAAAAGAGGTATTGCAGAACATCAAGCAATATTTGATGCCATAAAAAAGCAAAACCCTCAATTGGCTAAACAGAAAATGAAAGATCATTTTAAAGAGCTGTATCAATATTGCTATCAATCATCTTAAGCATCGTAAAATAGTCTCCTTTTTTTATCATTCTTCTAAAAATCTAAAAATAACAACTTTATAGGTCTGTTATGTCGTATTAATTACTTATTTTTGGTAAACCAAATTGGTAAACCAATTTAACAAATATAAAATCAGTTCATACTATGAAAATAAAAGGTTTAAGATGGTGGATAATTGTATTAATATTTATAGCAACTGTAATAAATTATATAGATAGAACTGCATTTGCTCTTTTGTGGCCAGAAATGGGTGAAGATCTTGGAATGGATAAGGCAGACTATGCGATTATGCTTAATATATTTATGGCATGTTATGCGATAGGTAAATTTGCTTCAGGTAAATTATATGATAAAATTGGAACAAGGCTTGGTTTTACAGTATCAATAATAATTTGGTCTGTTGCCTCTGCTTTTCATGCATTTGCCAGAGGAATTGTATCTCTATCAATTTTTAGAGGTTTGTTAGGTTTAGGTGAAGCTGGTAATTGGCCAGGAGCTGTAAAAAGTAACGGAGAATGGTTCCCTATTAAAGAAAGAGCGATAGCTCAAGGCATCTTTAACGCAGGTGCTTCTATAGGAAACGTAATTGCTCCTTTTGTTATTGTTTTTTTGTATACAAGATTTGGATGGAAAACTACTTACATTATTTTAGGATCTGTAGGTATTCTATGGGTTATTCCATGGTTGTTTTTAAATAAATCTACACCAGAAAAACATCCTTGGGTTACACAAGAAGAGAGAGACTTAATCATTTCTGATAGAATAGAAAACCCAGATAATGAAACTAAAGTAAAATCTAAAAGTTTACCTGTACTTAAAATATTAAGTCATAAAGAATCTTGGGGTGTATTAATGTGCAGGTTTTTTATTGAACCAATATGGTGGTTCTTTGCAGGTTGGATGCCAATTTATCTAAATAGCAAATACAACTTAAGTATAGAACAGATTGCTGATACCATGTGGATTTCTTACTTAATGGCAGCTGTTGGTAGTATATTAGGAGGAGTATTTACAGGTAAGTTGATGAAAAAATTAAGTGTTGATATCTCAAGAAAAATAACAATTTCTTTAGGTGGTCTTATGATTCTAATCGCTTTCGTATGTATTATTACTTTGGTAAAAGCAGAAGATTTTATGATGTTTATCTATTTTGCAGGATTAGCTTTATTTGGTTTTCAATTTGCTATTGGTAATATTCAAACAATTTCTAGCGATTTATTTAAAGGACCTTCAGTAGGCACACTAGCAGGTTTAGCAGGAACTGTTGCAGCAGTATCTCCGATGATTATGAACTGGTTTGTTGGTCAAATAACAACTAGTTCTTATACACCAGCGTTTATTGCAATTTGCGTATCAGTCGTTTTAGGAGTTTTATCAATATTTTTCTTCATAAAAAATATTGGCCCAGTAAAAGAATAAAATAAATTATTAAAGTATAAATTATATAATTATGAGTAGTACAAGTAGTAAAGTAGCAATAGTAACAGGAGCAACAGGAGGTATTGGTTTTGAAGTAGCCAAAAGACTAGGTCATGATGGATATACCGTAATAATGAATGGTATTGATGACGCAGCAGGTGTTGAAAGACTAAAAGAATTAAAAGACGCTGGTATTAACGCAGAATATTATGGTTTTGATGTTACTAAAGAAGATGAAGTAACTGCTAATATTAATAAAATAGGAGAAAAATATGGTAAAATTGATGTACTTGTAAACAATGCAGGTGGATTAGGTGGTAGATCTCGTTTCGAAGAAATGACTACTGAATTTTACAGATTTGTAATGGCATTAAACTTAGATTCAGCTTTTTTTGCATCTAGAGCGGCAATTCCTTTTTTAAAGAAAAGTGATAATGCATCTATCATTAACTATACTTCTAACGCAGGTTGGAATGCAGGTGGACCAGGAGCAGGTATTTACGGAACTTCTAAAGCAGGTGTTCACGCAATTACAAGAGCTTTGGCCAAAGATTTAGCAGAATATGGTATTCGTGTAAATGCAGTTTCTCCAGGAACTATAGACACCCCTTTTCATGCACAAATTAAAGCTACAAAACCAGAAGTTTTTGCTTCTTGGGCAAACAATATTATGTTAGGTAGATTAGGTAAACCAGAAGATGTAGCAGGTGTTGTATCTTTCTTAGCAAGTAAAGATGCTGCTTTTATTACAGCAGAAACTATCCAAATTGGTGGTGGACAAGCATTAGGTATCTAAGACGTTAGTATTATCAAATGATAAATCATTAAAAGAGGGATTTCTTTAAATAGAATTCTCTCTTTTATTTTAATTAAAAAAATAAAATATATTTTAGCAACTCATAAAGAAGTACTTATAAAAAACTTCATTTATTTTTTAAAAAAAGTAAAAAAATAATTTGCAAAAGACACAAAACTTACTATATTTGCACCGCTCTAATAATTAGATATTCTAGTTTATCTTTTTAAGAGTTTAGTTCATTAAAATAAAGACTGCGAAAGTAGCTCAGGGGTAGAGCATCACCTTGCCAAGGTGGGGGTCGCGGGTTCAAATCCCGTCTTTCGCTCTATTCAAAATACCAATGCTGAAGTGGTGGAATTGGTAGACACGCTGGACTTAAAATCCAGTGGTCAGTAATGGCCGTGCGGGTTCAAGTCCCGCCTTCAGTACTAAAAACCGTAACATTTATTTGTTACGGTTTTTTTGTGCTTAATATTTATAAATTACAGCTAAGAAATGGGTTAAATTTTCCCTAGAATTATTTAATATAAGTATTGCTTAATCATTAAACGATGTTCTGGCAAACTTTTATCATAGTCTTCTACCAACAACTCTAAAATTAACGGCTTTTCTATACCGATATCGCTTCTCTGAAGGTATTTAGATACGTAAAGTACGTATGAAGTATTCTTTTTTTCAAAAATTAAAAAATGAGTATCATTTAAAGAAGTGTAGCTTATTTCATTTCCTGAAAAAGCACCAGAATTATCTTTAAAAAAAGTAGAAAACTGGTAATATTTAAAAACATTATCCATCTCTAAACTAATTCTGCAGATAAACCCAATTGCAACAATTTAGAACATCTTGGCTCTAAATCTTTATACTCACCAGATTTTACGGTACATTTTCCTTTATAATGAACTAATGTTGCACATTGTTCTGCCTGCACCAAGGTATGATCGCAAACATCAATTAAAGAATCTATCACATGGTCAAAGGTATTCACATCATCATTATGTAAAACAATCTCATGCTGATTAACTTGCTGTTCTAAAACATCTACCTGTTCTTGTTTTTTTTCTTTTGTACTCATCCTTACAAAATTACAATTTATTATATTTTAAAGCAACCCAATTATTTCGTTCAATAAAAGTCTCTAATTTTAAATTGTATCTAGATACCTCTTCATCAATGATAGTAATATCGTCTTGATAGAATCCACTTAAAAGTAAAACACCATTTTCACGTAAACAATTTGTATAGATTTGCATATCCATTAATAAAATATTTCTATTAATATTGGCAATAATAACATCGTACTTTTTATTTGTTAATAAAGATGAATCTCCTTCATAAACACTAATGTTAATACACTTATTACGTGTTACATTCTCTAAAGAGTTTTCATAACACCAGTTATCAATATCAATAGCATCAATTGGATTCGCACCTTTCATTTCAGCAAAAATTGCCAAAATACCAGTACCACAACCCATATCTAAAACTTTTTTATCTTCTAAATTTAATTTTAAGAGATGCTGAATCATCATGTGTGTGGTTTCATGATGCCCTGTACCAAAACTCATCTTTGGCTCTATAACAATATCATATTTTAAATTAGGATTTTGATGAAAAGGAGCTCTAACACTTACCAAATCATCTACTTGAATTGGTGAGAAGTTCTTTTCCCACTCTGCATTCCAATTTGTTTGCGCAACTTCTTTCTGATTGAATTCTATAGAAAACTCATCAGAATTTAAAATAAAAATACCCTCTAAAATAGTTGTTTTCCAAACTTCTTTTTGAATATAGGCCGTTACACCATTTTCATTTTCAACAAAACTCTCAAAACCAACATTGCCAAGTTCTGCAATTAAAATTTCTGTTGCGGGTTCTTTTGGGCTTGCTGTAAAATTATATTCTATATAAATATTGTCCATAAAAAATGTAAAAAAAAAAAAAAAAAAAAATGCATCAAGATAAATAGTATCTTGATGCAAATTTATTGGTTTTCTTTTAGAAAATACGAATTAGATTGCTTTAATAATTCCTGTAAAATCGTTTACGTTTAATGCTGCTCCACCAATTAAACCTCCGTCTACGTCTGGTTTAGAAAAAATTTCTTCTGCATTTGTTGGCTTTACACTACCACCATATAAGATAGAAACAGCATCTGACACCTCTGTTGTGTATTTTTTAGCAATAATACCTCTAATAAAAGCATGCATTTCTTGAGCTTGTTCTGCACTTGCTGTTTCGCCTGTACCAATAGCCCAAACAGGCTCGTAAGCTAAAACAATACTACTCCATGCAGATGCGTTTAAGTGAAACAATGCATTTGATAATTGACTTTCTACAACAGCAAAATGATTGTTAGCTTTTCTGTCTTCTAAAAGCTCTCCAAAACAAAAAATAGTTTCTAGATCATTTGCTAAAACAGCATCAACTTTTAAAGCCAAAGAAGCATCTGTTTCGTTAAAATAAGTTCTTCGTTCAGAATGCCCTAAAATAACAGTTTTAACTCCGATTGATTTTAACATATCTGCAGAAATTTCTCCAGTATATGCTCCGTTTTTTGCATGATGCATATTTTGTGCAACTACCTCTACCCTAGATTTTTTAGCCGCTTTTACTGAAGATGATAAATTAACAAAAGTTGGCGCAACAATGACGCGTGTATTTTTTAATTTTAATCTTTTGATCGATTTTTTTAAATCTTTTATAAGCTGCTTACTTTCTTTCTTATCATTATTCATTTTCCAGTTTCCAGCTACTATTTTTGCTCTCATAATTATATTTTTTTTACCCTAAACAAGGTTTTTACTACTATTTTATTTTGATGTAAATTTAAGAAATGAAAAAAGAAAAGAAACTGATTATCTCAAATAGTTACTAAAACGTTTTATATTTAAGATTTTAAAGCTTTTGTAATTTGAGAATCTTTTGCGTTTGTTGCTTTAAAAACAAGTATTTTACCATTTTCATCAATTACTAAATACCTAGGAATCCAACTTACTTTTAAAAAACGAACTAAATCACCCTTTTTCATTCCTTTAGGTAAATTATAGTGTTGCCCACTTATGTTATATTTTTCTACGGTTCTTTTCCAAGATGCTGTTCGCTCATCAACAGATAAAAAAACATAAGCAACCTCTGTAAAATCTTGTTGCATCTGCTTTATTTTAGGCAAACCAACCAAACAATCTCTGCACCAAGAAGCCCAAACATCAATTAAAATCTTTTTCCCTTTATTTTTAGCTAGAATGTCTTTAAAAAGAAAAGACTCGTCCTTTAAATTATATACTTTTTCACTTAAAGCTTCTTCTGTAAAAATTGTTGGCGAGTTACTATTACAACTTATAAAAACAATTGTTAATAGTAAACATACTTTTTTAATCATCTGTTATTCTCTTTAAAAAATTAGTCTTGCAAGATATTAAATACTTACAGCACAATTTTATTTTTAAAAACAAAAAATAAGTACTTTTGCATAACTATTTTTTTCAGCAAACAAAATGACAACACAAGCACTTATTGATCAAATTAAGCAAAAGAAATCTTTTCTATGTATTGGTTTAGATGTCGACTTAAACAAAATTCCAGCACATTTACTAAAAACAGCCGATCCAATTTTTGAATTTAATAAAGCAATTATTGATGCAACTCATCAATTATGTGTTGCCTACAAACCAAATACTGCTTTTTACGAAGCTTATGGTATTAAAGGTTGGAAATCTCTAGAAAAAACAATTAACTATTTAAATGACAAGTACCCAGAAATATACACTATTGCAGATGCAAAACGTGGCGATATAGGCAACACTTCTTCTATGTATGCGAAAGCTTTTTTTGAAGACTTAGCTTTCGATTCTGTAACAGTTGCTCCATACATGGGTAAAGATTCTATAGAACCTTTTTTAACTTTTAAAGACAAGCACACCATTTTGTTAGCCTTAACTTCTAATGAAGGTGCTTTCGATTTTCAAACAAAAAAAATAAACGGAAAAGAAGTATATAAAGAAGTTTTAGAAACTTCTAAAAACTGGAAAAATAGTGAAAATTTAATGTATGTGGTAGGGGCAACTAAAGCCGAATATTTTAAAGAAATTAGAAACATAGTTCCTACTTCTTTTTTACTAGTTCCGGGTGTTGGTGCTCAAGGTGGTAATTTACAAGACGTTTGTAAATATGGATTGAATGACAATGTCGGACTTTTAATTAACTCTTCTAGAGGAATTATATACGCCTCTAATGGGTTAGATTTTGCAGAAAAGGCTGCAACAAAAGCAAAAGAACTTCAAAATGAAATGGCAGAAATTTTAAAAAAACATTAAAATTTACTTTTTGAAATACCGTTCTCTAAAAAACTAACTTTATTTAGTTTTTCAAGAATTTTCATAGCTCTAAATGCTGCCATATCACTTTTAACCTCATCTACAAGTCTATAATTATCAGACTCTTAAACCAATCTGATGTAATCTTTTTTTAACTTTTTTTCACTAACGCATAAAAACAAACGGTTTAAATAAAACATTGGTCATCAATTTTAAAGTTTCATCTAAATTTATTTGAATTATCGTATGCATCCTAAAAAAGGTTGTGAAATTGTTTTTTTTTGTTGTAAAACCGAAACTACCTGTTAATAAATGTAAAAACAAAAAAGCAAAAAAAAGGCACTACACATTGTAACACCTTAAATCTATCTTATAAATAATTATTTTGAATCTTGAAGCGCAAAAACCTGCTGCAACAATTTTGTATTTCTAAATCCTGTTTTTTCACGAATTTTTTTTTCTTCTATAGCAATCATTGTAAAAACACCTTTTAAAGCCTGATCTGTAACATATGATGTTAAATCTGGATTTGCTTTTTTAACAAAAGGAATTGCATTATACTTTGCAATTAAATTAGACCAAATCTTATCGGCACCCACTTTACCAAAAGACTCCTTTATAACTGGCGTAAAACTTTGTTGCAAGTCTTGCTGTGTTTTTGATTGAAGATAATTTGTAGCTGCATTAGTTTCTCCTAAAAGAATATTTTTTGCATCGTAAAAGTCATTTCCTTTACAGCATTCACAAAAATAGGTGTGGCTGTTTTTACAGCATCTTCTGCAGCATTATTTAAAACCTTAATCCCTTCATCTGCTAAATTACCTAAACCTATTTTACGCAAACCTTTATCTACCGCCTGTAACTCTTCTGGTAATAAAATTTTTACCAAATCATTATTATAAAAGCCATTTTGCGCCGTTAGTTTAGATACCTGATTTTTAATACCATTGTCTAAAGCTTGTTTTAACCCATCGCCTATTTGCTGCTCAGACAAGCTAGCTCCATTTGGCAAACCACTTACAACCTTCTGTAATTCTGCACAACCTACTAGTTGAATTGCAAACACTAAAACTATTATTTTTTTTATCATTGTATTGAACTTGTTTACTTCTTTGAAACTAGATTAGCAAGAAAGTCACTTAATAAAACTATCTGTTTTTTTATCATAACCATACGGGCAATGTTTACAACCACTTTTACAACAATAACCTCTTTTTAGATGAAACTGAGCTGTAAAAACACGATAACCTTGTTCATTAAAATAGAAATCGCCCTCTTCTAAAGGTATTCTTTTATTATACATATTGCAAAAATATCATTTTAAAACATAAAAAAAGCGCTCTAAACGAACGCTTTTTGAATTATTTTTTTTCAGCACCTGTTGGAAATCTAGCTATAATTTCTTTCACAAACTCTTTTATTCTCACTTCTTTCTTTTCTCTATTCTGAATCCTTAAAGCTCCAGTGCCTAAACCCTGCCACACTAACTCTTTCTTTTCTTTGTCTATAAAATCGACAAATAAAGTTCCTTCAGAATATTGAGAGATATTTACTGTATTGTTCATTCCTCCTCCAAACATCCAAGGATTCCAACCCCAACCCCATCCAAAGCCATAACCTAAATTGTTCTGATTGACATTTACACGCTCTCTAGATTTTGTGAAAATACTTACCAAAACGTCTGGGTTTTCTGATTTTACAAACCCTTTTGCTGTCAATTCAAATTCTATTGCTCTTAGAATTCTTTTTTTATCTAAATCAGAAATTTCGGCCTTGTCAATACCTGGTTTGTAAAATGCAAATGTTTTGTATTGATCAAAATCTACTTTAGCATCGTAATCTGTGACAACTTTAACAGTATTGCATGACGAAAAAACTACTACTGCAATTACCAATAACATTTTTATATATTTCATATCTAATCGTTTAAAGATTCTAATTTTTTATTAATCAATAATTATGCCACACCATTAATATAAAATTAAGTTAAAAATCACGAATTACAATTAATAAAAACACAAAGATTCATATAATTTTTTAAGATTTCCGTAAATTTCAAGGCTAAAAATAAACATTTATTACGAATAGAACAAATACCGACTTACAAACCCAAACATAAAGTTAGAATTGTAACTGCTGCTGCACTTTTTGATGGTCATGATGCTGCCATAAATATTATGCGCAGAATTATTCAATCTACTGGGGTTGAAGTGATACATTTAGGACATGACAGAAGTGTAGAAGAAGTGGTAAACTGTGCCATTCAAGAAGATGCAAATGCCGTTGCAATTACCTCTTACCAAGGTGGGCACAACGAGTATTTTAAATACATGTTCGATTTATTGAAAGAAAAAAATGCGGAGCACATTAAAATTTTTGGTGGCGGTGGCGGTGTTATTCTTCCTGAAGAAATTAAAGAATTGATGGACTATGGAATTACACGTATTTATTCTCCAGATGATGGACGTGAGCTTGGTTTACAAGGCATGATTAACGACTTGGTAAAGACTTCTGATTTTGCAGTTGGTGACAAACTAAACGTAACTGTTGATGATTTAGCAAAAAAAGAAATTGGTAGCATTGCAAGAACCATTTCAGCTGCAGAAAATTTTCCTGAAGTTGCAAAAAGTACTTTAGAAAAAATTCATACTAAAAATAAAAATTCTAAAACTCCTGTTTTAGGAATTACAGGAACTGGTGGAGCAGGAAAATCTTCTTTGGTAGACGAATTGGTGCGTCGTTTTTTAATCGATTTTCCAGAAAAAACGATTGGGTTAATTTCTGTAGATCCATCAAAAAGAAAAACTGGCGGTGCGCTTTTAGGTGATAGAATTCGTATGAATGCCATTAATAACGAGCGCGTTTACATGCGTTCTTTGGCAACGCGTCAATCTAATTTAGCGTTGTCTAAATACGTAAATGAAGCTGTGCAAATTTTAAAAGCAGCCGAGTTTGATTTAATTATTTTAGAAACTTCTGGTATTGGGCAATCAGATACAGAAATCATAGAACACTCTGACACTTCTTTGTATGTAATGACTCCAGAATTTGGTGCTGCTACACAATTAGAAAAAATTGACATGCTAGATTTTGCAGATTTAGTTGCCATTAATAAATTTGATAAACGTGGTGCTTTAGATGCTATTCGTGATGTAAAAAAACAATACATGCGCAATAACAATCTGTGGGATGTTCATATGGATGACATGCCTGTTTTTGGAACAATCGCATCACAATTTAACGACCCAGGAATGAATACGTTGTACAAACGTATTATGGACAAATTGGTAGAAAAAACAAATGCCGACTTAAAATCGAGCATGGAAATTACCAAAGAAATGTCTGAAAAAATCTTTGTGATTCCGCCAAGTAGAGTCCGTTATTTATCTGAAATTGCAGAAAACAACAGAGGTTATGATGCGCAAGTTGATGCACAAGTTGTAGTAGCTCAAAAACTATACGGAATTCATCAAACTATTTTATCTTTAATTGATATCACTTCGAGAGCAGTCGAGAAGTCTTTTATTACTAAATCTGGTTTAGATAACGATGAGATCCTGTCTTTCGACTCAGCTCAAGATGACAAAGACTTTTTAAAATTATTAAGCGCACAATTCGAAAAAGTAAAATTAAATTTAGATCCATACAATTGGGAAATCATTTTAAACTGGGCAGAAAAAGTTCAGAAATACAAAGATCCTATTTACACATTTAAAGTACGTGATAAAGAAATTAAGATAGACACACATTCAGAATCGCTTTCACATACTCAAATTCCGAAAGTTGCCTTACCAAAATACCAAGCTTGGGGCGATTTGTTACGTTGGAATTTGCAAGAAAATGTTCCGGGAGAATTCCCATTTACAGCAGGATTGTACCCATTTAAAAGAACAGGAGAAGATCCTACAAGAATGTTTGCTGGTGAAGGTGGCCCAGAAAGAACCAATAGACGTTTTCATTATGTAAGTTTAGGAATGGACGCAAAACGTTTGTCTACTGCGTTTGATTCTGTTACTTTATACGGAAACGATCCTGGCGAAAGACCAGATATTTACGGAAAAATTGGAAATGCAGGAGTTTCTATTTGCTGTTTAGACGATGCTAAAAAACTGTATTCTGGTTTCGATTTAAACCATCACATGACTTCGGTTTCTATGACCATTAATGGTCCTGCACCAATGTTGTTAGGTTTTTTTATGAATGCTGCCATCGATCAAAATTGTGAGAAATACATCAAAGAAAATAAGTTAGAGAAACAAGTTAAAGCTAAATTTAAAGAAATTTACGATTCAAAAGGACTAGAAAGACCAACTTATCAAGGAAATTTACCTGAAGGAAATGATGGCTTAGGTTAAATGCTTTTAGGTTTAACTGGTGATTTAGTGTTGCCTTCGGATGTATATCAACAAATAAAAAAAGACACCTTAGCACAAGTTAGAGGAACGGTGCAAGCCGATATTTTAAAGGAAGATCAGGCACAAAATACCTGTATTTTTTCAACGGAATTCGCGTTGCGTTTGATGGGTGATGTACAAGAGTACTTTATTGAAAAACAAGTTAGAAACTTTTATTCGGTTTCTATTTCTGGATACCATATTGCAGAAGCTGGTGCCAACCCAATTACTCAATTGGCGTTAACATTATCAAACGGATTTACCTACGTAGAATATTATTTATCAAGAGGAATGGATATTAATAAATTCGGACCGAATTTATCGTTCTTTTTCTCAAACGGAATTGACCCAGAATATTCAGTAATTGGAAGAGTTGCTCGTAAAATTTGGGCAAAAGCAATGAAAAACAAATACGGTGCAAACCAAAGAGCACAAATGTTAAAGTACCATATTCAGACTTCTGGGCGTTCTTTACACGCACAAGAAATCGATTTTAACGATATTAGAACAACGTTGCAAGCACTATATGCAATTAACGATAACTATAACTCTTTGCATACAAATGCGTATGATGAAGCGATTACAACGCCTACAGAAGAATCTGTAAGAAGAGCGATGGCAATTCAGCTAATCATCAATAAAGAATTAGGATTAACGAAAAATGAAAACCCAATTCAAGGTGCTTTTATAATTGAAGAATTAACCGATTTGGTAGAAGAGGCTGTTTTAAATGAATTTGATAGAATTACAGAACGTGGTGGTGTTTTAGGTGCGATGGAAACCATGTATCAACGTTCTAAAATTCAAGAAGAAAGCTTGTACTACGAGACCTTAAAACACAATGGAGAATTCCCGATAATTGGTGTAAATACCTTTTTGAGTTCTAAAGGGTCACCAACGGTTCAACCAGCGGAAGTAATTAGAGCAACTGAAGCGGAAAAGCAATATCAAATCAAAACGAAAGAATTATTGAACAAAGCAAATCCAAACAAAGTTGTAGAGCAAATTGCTATTTTACAAGAAGCTGCAATTCAGAACGAAAACTTATTTGAAAAGTTAATGGAAGCCACAAAGTATTGTTCTTTAGGGCAGATAACAGAAGCGTTGTTTAAAGTTGGCGGGCAATACCGACGAAACATGTAAGCAGAGAACCGCTTTTCACTTTTTGTAAAAAGGGCATGAATCGCTTATGCCGCTTTTTAGCGGTATCTTCTATATTAAAAAAGACTAGAGCGTTAATATCTGAACTACTTATTCAGATAAATAACCATCTAAACTAAAACGCTTTTCATTTTTTATGAAAAGCGTGTGAATCGCTTATGCCTATTTTTAGCGGTATCTAACAAATAAAACTGCACAAAAAGAACCAATCAAATAAAAGCAATGTCACAATATTACTTTTAATTGAAAACACAACTTATATTTCTATATCTGTATATTTTCTACTAACTTCGTTATTTAAAAAAAAATTCTTTCAACCCCCAATTGATCTTCAGTTTATGAAATACGACTATATAATTGCTGGTGCCGGTTGCGCAGGTTTAAGCCTCTTACATGCAATTTTAATAGACGAAAAACTACAAAACAAAACTATTTTAGTTGTTGATAAAGATCAAAAAAAATCAAATGATAGAACTTGGTGCTTTTGGGAAAAGGAAGCAGGGGATTTCGAGCAAATTTTATATCACCAATGGAAAAAACTTCAATTTTTATCTTCAGACATAGAAAAAGAGTTTGATTTAGAGAAGTACACCTACAAAATGATTCGTGGTATCGATTTTTACAACCATATCTTTAAGATTGCTAGTCAATTTAAAAATGTTTCTTTTGTAAATGAAGAGATTACACATATTTCAAGCACTAAAAACACAGGAAAACTTACTACAAAAAACAACGAATACGAAGCTAATTTCATTTTTAACTCTACCAATTTATTCAACCCAAAAACAACAACAGAAGATACGCTTTTACAACATTTTAAAGGCTGGAATATTAAAGTAGAAAAACCTGTTTTTAATGATAAGCTTGCCACTTTAATGGATTTTAGAATTCAACAAAAACAAGGTGCAACTTTTATGTATGTATTGCCAACATCGCCAACAGAGGCTTTAATAGAGTACACTTTATTTAGTAAAGAAATACTTGATCAAAACGAATATATTTCTGAATTAAAAAAATATATAAACACCTACTTAAAAATTGATTCATACGAGATTGTTCATGAAGAATTTGGAGTAATACCGATGTCTTTAGCAAATTTTAAAAGAAGCACAGAACATGCTAAAAATGTAATAAATATTGGTACAGCTGGTGGATTTACCAAGGCAAGCAGTGGTTATACCTTTCAGTTCATTCAAAAAAATACTCAAGCAATTGTTACAAACTTAAAAGCAGATAAAAACCCATTAGAAACCATAAAATTTAGAGAAAAAGTTTTTGAATGGTATGACAGAACACTACTAGAAGTATTACTTTCTGAAAAACTTGAAGGCAAAGAAATTTTTTCTACAATGTTTAAAAAAGTTCCTGCAGACATAATATTGGCTTTTCTAGGAAATGAAAGTACTATTTTAGAAGAACTTAAAATAATGACTTGCTTACCACTAATGCCTTTTTTAAGCTCTGGCATAAAACAATTAACGTGAATAAAAAACAACTAATAAGTAAAGAACTAGAAGTTTTTTACAACAAAGCATCAGAAGAAACCAGACTCGAAAAAGGAATGGGCATTTTTGAGTTTGAACGTATTAAGGAATTAATTGAACTTCATATTTCTAAACCAAATACAACTATTATTGATGTTGGTGGCGGAACAGGAAAATACTCTGAATGGTTGGCAAAAAAAAATCATACAGTTCATTTACTAGAACCCGTTTTAAAACATATAAAACTTGCCGAAAAAAGGGCTAAAAAGTTACAAAACCCGTTTTCTGTTTCCATTGGTGAAGCAACCAACCTACCCTACAAAGACAATACTGCAGATTTAGTTATTTTACATGGTCCTTTATATCATTTGCAAAAAAAAGAAGATAGAATTGCTGCTATTTTAGAAGCGAAAAGAGTACTTAAAAAAGGAGGCATTATCTTAGGATTTGCCATAAACGCAACAGCCTCTACTGTTGTTGGTTTAATGAACGGAATGATTCATGCAAATTCGTTTTTTGAAATGTGTAAAGAAGAGTTAACTACAGGCATACATAACGCTCCAAAAGATTTTCCGTTTTTACTAGCCGATGCTTATTATCACAAACCAGAAGGGTTAAAATCTGAATTTTTAGAACAAAACCTAGAGTTTATAAATATTTTTGCTGTAGAAGGTATGATTTGGTTAGACAACGAGTATTTTGCAAATATGATAGATAAAAAGAAATCTAAAACTTTAAAAGCATTGCAACAACTTACTCAAAATGATGAATACTTGCTGCCTTTTAGTCCGCACATGATGATTGCTGTTAAAAAATAAATTTTAATGTGTTTTTTTATCAGACCAATCTTTTACTTCTAATCGATCTTTAAGAAAACTAAAAGAATCGCCACCATAATAAATACAATATTCACCAGAGGGTCTTAAAATAATAAAACCACTGCAAGTTTCTTTTAACTTCAAAATTTTATCATTTATAAAACCAGAAGTATCTAACTGCCATTTTTTTCTATCTTTAAGAAACTCTGTAAAAAAAGATTTTTTGGTGTAAACAAGAAATTTTTGAATTCCGGTAGTATCAATAAATGTTTCAAAAATTTTTTCTTGCCTATCTATTACTTTAGAAATACGATAGCTATCCATGCCTGCAAGAATACAATTAGAGCCATTTTGTGTAAAACTAATTACTACAGTTTTACCCTTTTTAATTGGTATTTGCAAACTCTCTTCAATACCCAAAATAAAACCACTAAGTTTTTTTCTATCTAAAAAACCATAGACTGTTTTTCTTGCCTTATAATTATCTTTATTTAAAACTGTATTTACTTTAGAAATACCTGTGATATTCTTATCAAGAATAACTTTTTTAGGTGCTATACAACTTGATATAAACACAAGAATAAATACTATACTTATTTTCTTCATCAAACTATTTTTGCACTAAGATAACAAAAATTACTAACGCCTTTTTTTAGGCGCTCTAGTTGCCTTTTTCTTTCTTTTATTAAAAGGAATTGCATCATCAAAAGTATGCTGTGGTTTTTTGTGAGTCGTTTTATTCTTTTTCCAAGAGTTATTTTCTGGCAATAGTCGTTTTAATAAATCTTGACGCCCTACTTTGTTCAACGTATTTTTAATCCAATCTTTATTTTCTTTCTTATACCAAAAGAAAAATTTATGTTGGTCTTCTTTCTCCTTTTTAGTCTTCGGAGTTTTCGTTGGTTTTAAAGTGTAAGGATGATAACCAGAATAATAAATAACCGTTGCAACCGTCATTGGCGTTGGTGTAAAACCTTGCACCTGCTCTAACTGAAACCCCATGTCTTTGGTTTCTGCAGCTAAATTAGCCATATCCTCTACTTCACTTGCAGGATGGCTAGATATAAAATAAGGAATTAACTGTAAGTTTAATTTATTCTTAATATTTATCTTATCAAAACGCTCTTTAAATTTATGAAAATAAGTAAAAGAAGGTTTACGCATTAATTTTAAAACAGGGTCAGATGTGTGCTCTGGCGCTACCTTTAATCGACCAGAAACATGCTTCGTCATCACCTCTTCTGTATACGCATCTAACTCTTTAGGATCTGCATTTTTATTGAATTCAGGCACCAACATATCATGTCTAATTCCACTTCCAATAAAAGATTTTTTTATCTTCGGATGCTTATCTACTGCCTGATACAAATCTGTTAATGGCTTGTGAGAAGTATCTAAATTACTACAAATTACAGGAGATATACAACTAGGTGCCACACATTTATCGCAAATAGATTGCACTTTACCTTTCATTTGATACATGTTAGCAGAAGGCCCACCAATATCTGACAAATAGCCTTTAAAATCTGGCATATTTGCTACTTTATCTATCTCTTTTAAAACAGATTCTTGACTTCTACTAGCTATAAATTTACCTTGATGTGCAGAAATAGTACAAAAACTACAACCACCAAAACACCCTCTATGTATGTTAATAGAAAACTTAATCATTTCAAAAGCAGGAATTGGCCCTCTTTTGTCATATTTTGGATGTGGCAAACGCGTAAAAGGCAAATCAAAAGAACCATCAATTTCTTTTTCTGTCATAGTAGGAAAAGGCGGATTAATTACCAACGTTTTTCCTTTAACTTCTTGTAAAATTCTTCTGGCTTTTAATTTATTTGATTCTTGCTCGATTACTTTAAAATTAGAAGCAAATGTTTTTTTATCTTTTAAACACGCTTCATGAGAATTGATGGTTACATCTTCCCAATCATTTACAACAGGAATTTTCTCTTCTTGCTTATTGATTAAAACAGCAGTTTGCTTGATATTCTTCAAGCTAGAAAACGGAACTCCTTTTTGCAACAACTCTACAATTTCTCTTAAAGGCTGCTCTCCCATTCCGTACACCAACATATCTGCTTTAGAAGTTTCTAAAATGGTTGGCAACAACTTATCAGACCAGTAATCATAATGAGTTACACGTCTTAAAGAAGCCTCTATACCACCAATTAAAACAGGTACGTCTGGAAACTTTTCTTTTAATATTTTCGAATAAACAGAGGTTGCATAATCAGGTCTAAAACCTTTATCTCCATTGGGCGTATAAGCATCTTTATCTCTGCGTTTTTTACTGGCAGTGTAATTAGAAACCATCGGGTCCATACAACCGCCTGTACAACCAAAGAACAATCTTGGCTTTCCTAATTTCTCAAAATCTTGTAAATTATCATTTACACTCGGCTGTGGTACAATTGCCACACGCAAACCATAACTCTCTAAAATTCTACCTATTACAGCAGGCCCAAAAGAGGGATGATCTACATACGCATCTCCACTAAATAAAATTACGTCTAAATAATCCCAACCACGTATTTTAACTTCTTTGTTTGTCGTTGGTAACCAATCTGTTAATTGATGTTTTTTAGTTTCTTGCATAGTTTGCAAAAATAAGGAGAAAATTAGTTGCAGAAAACACTTATCAGAAAAATAATAAAGAAAAACACAAGAGAAAACACCTTTTTTAAAACTTAAAATTCTATCAGCTTTTATTTTTTGATACTAAAAAGATTATTCGAGCAATCTTTTTTCACAGTTTATAAAAGAAATAATATTAGTTTTGTAATTTTAGCATTTAAAGCAATACCATGAAAAATATATTTTTATTAAGTTTTATAAGCCTTTTTCTTTTATTTTCTTGTGATGATTTAGCAACTGCAAAACAAGAAAATTATGTAGAACAAAATTATACAAAAACAGAATTTGCCATACCAATGAGAGATGGTATAAAATTACATACCACAATTTATTCGCCAAAAGACACCTCAAAAAAATACCCGATTTTAATGCAAAGAACACCCTATAGTTCTGCGCCTTATGGTGTTGGTAAAATGAAAACTAAAATAGGCCCCAATGTTCATTTAATGAAAGAAGGCAATATTATTGTTTATCAAGATGTTCGTGGTCGTTGGATGAGCGAAGGCGTTTATGACAACATGCGTGCGTACATCCCTAACAAAACAAAAAATCAGTCTGATGAAGTTTCAGACACTTACGATACCATCGATTGGCTGGTTAATAACGTGGAAAACAACAATGGAAATGTTGGTACATGGGGTATTTCTTATCCTGGGCATTATGCAACAATTTCTACCATTGATGCACATCCTGCATTAAAAGCTGCGTCTCCGCAGGCTTGTATTGGCGATTTCTTTTTTGATGATTTTCATCATAATGGGGCCTTTTTACTAAGCTATTTTAGAGCTATTTCTCTTTTCGGCACATATAAAGACACTCCAACAGATTCTGCTTGGTACTCTTTTCCGAAGATGAACACCGAAGATCAATATCAATTTTTCTTAGACAAAGGGCCTTTAAAAAACTTAAACGAATATTTTCAGTACGAGAAGTTAGATATAAATGCTACTGCTTCTAAAAATAAAATTGATGATTTTTTCTGGAAAGAAATTACCGAACACCCAAATTACGATTCTGTTTGGCAGCGTAAAGGTATTATTCAGCATTTAAACAAAGTACCAAGTTCTGTTGCAACAATGGTAGTTGGCGGTTGGTTTGATGCAGAAGACTTATACGGTCCATTAGAAACTTACAAAGGCATAGAGAAAAACGGAAAAAACAATTACAATACCTTAGTTTTTGGCCCTTGGGATCATGGAAAATGGGCTAGAACGGGCGAAAAAAACTATGTTGGTAATTATTATTTTGGAGATTCTATTTCTTTGAAGTTTCAAAAGGAAATTGAAACAACCTTTTTTAATCATTTCTTAAAAGGAAAAGGCGATAAAAACTCTGGATTACCAGAAGCGTATGTGTTTGATTCTGGAAAAAAAGAGTGGAAATCTTATGATGCTTGGCCTCCAAAAAACATCGTAAAAGAAGATTGGTTTTTATCAGAAAACCAAACATTAACTTCTGATAAAAAAACTGTTGAAAAAATTAATTTTATTAGCGATATAAAACGTCCTGTTCCATATTCTGAAGACATTAAAACAGTATTTACTCCACGTAAATACATGACCGATGACCAACGTTTTGCTGCAAGAAGACCTGATGTTTTGGTTTTTGAAACTGATATTTTAACAGAAGATTACACCTTGGCAGGAGATATTTTAGCAAAATTAAAAGTGGCTACAACAGGTACTGCAGCAGATTGGATTGTAAAAGTAATTGACGTGCATCCATCAGAAACCAAAGAAAAAAACGAAAAATTACAAAACCATTTAAAAATGAGTAATTATCACTTAATGGTAAGAAGCGAGGTAATGCGTGGGCGTTTTAGAAATAGTTTTGAGTTTCCAGAACCTTTTACACCAAACAAAAAAACAAACGTAAACATTAAATTACAAGACGTTTTTCATACCTTTAAAAAAGGGCATAAATTACAAATTCAAGTACAAAGTACCTGGTTTCCTTTGATTGATTTGAATCCGCAAACATATGTAGACAACATATTTAAGGCAAATGAAGAAGATTTTAAAACACAAACTCATACTGTTTTTACAGATTCTAGCATTGAGTTTTCTGTATTAAAGTAATTTATAATGAAAAATATTCTTACTTTATTTTTACTTATCTGCATATCTGCATGCAACTCTAAAGACAGAAGACCTTTAATGGGTAAAACAGAATACCAGCAAACTTTAAATGCTAGCTATAAAGATGCTACAAAATCGCCCTTAAAAAAGAAAGATTTACAAAATTTTAAAGGATTAGATTTTTTTGAGATTGATAGTTCATTTATCGTTACTGCAACATTTACTAAAATTAATAATGCGCCTGTTTTTGAAATGGCTACCACAACAGACAGAAAACCACTCTATAAAGAATACGGAGTTGTGCAGTTTAACCTAAAAGGTAAAGAATGTGAATTAACAGTTTACCAAAGCCAGGATGACTTGCGAGATGAACAGTATAAAGACTATTTGTTTTTACCATTTACAGACTTTACCTCTGGAAACGAGTCTTACGGAAGCGGCCGATATATGGATATTATGACAACCGATATTACCACAAATAATACTGTTATCTTAAACTTTAACAACACTTACAATCCGTATTGCGCATACAACGACAAATATTCTTGCCCTTTAACACCACGAAAAAATCATTTAGAAATTGCTGTAAAAGCAGGCATTAAAATTTTTAAAAAAGAATACTAAAGTAATTACTTCGTTTTTTTTAGAGTTACATAGACTCCGTAGAAAATACTAATAGCTATTTTAATTCCGAAAAAAGAGATCCATTTTCCGTTGTTAAAATTCAAGTTGGTTACCTCGGTAAAGTTTCCAGCAAAAATATCAGAAAAACTATTCATTAACAACGAAACAATTGTTACAATTATAAAAAATGGAATTGCTATTTTTAGAAAGTTAGCAAAGAATTGTGGCTGTTTAATTTTATTAATAAAACTCATTATTTTAATTTTTGATTGTTATGATGACGGTCATGATCACGTTTGGTTTTAAGCTCTAATTTTTTATCAAAAGCTTCTTTTAAGTCGACACCTGTTTGGTTTGCCAAACATAAAACAACAAACATAACATCTGCCAATTCTTCCCCTAAATCTTTATTTTTATCAGACTCTTTTTCACTTTGTTCTCCATATCGCCTAGCTATAATTCTAGCCACTTCACCAACCTCCTCGGTTAATTGCGCCATATTTGTCAACTCGTTAAAATAACGAACACCGTGTGATTTTATCCAATCATCTACTTGTTTCTGTGCGTTTTCTATCTGCATTTTTTGCGTATTAATTTAAAAAATTTGTAACAACATCATAAAACTGTTTTGGATTTTCTGCATGCAACCAATGACCTGCATTTTCAATTTTAGTGATTTTTGCATTCGAAAAATGAGTTTCAATAAGAGGTTCGTCTATTTCAGAAATATAATTAGAGTTAGCACCTTTTAAAAATAAGGTTTCTTTATTATACGCAGTATTTATAGGCAACGCTGCTCCAATTTCAAAATTATTTTCTGTTAATGAGTTTAAATTAAATCGGAAAGCCAAAAGTCCTTTTTCTTTCCAATAAACATTTTTTAATAAAAACTGACGTACCCCTAACTCTGGAATAAGTTTCGATAATTTTGCGTCTACCAAAGACCTTGTATTATCAATCGAAAAATCTATAGAATTTAAACCTGCTAAAATTGCGTTATGATGCGGCTGGTATGATCTTGGAGAAATATCTACAACAACCAATTTAGAAACCAACTCAGGATAACGAACCGAAAACAACATGGCTGTTTTACCACCCATAGAATGCCCAATTAAATAGACATTTTCTAGTTGATGATGTTCAATATAGTTGCGTAAATCTTCTACCAAAAGTGAATAATTAAACTCAGGAGTATGAAAGCTACGACCATGATTTCTTTGATCTATAAGATGAACTTGGTAAGTCTCTGAAAACTGATTTCCTAAAGATTTCCAATTATCACTCATGCCAAAATAACCATGTAAGATTAAAAGTGGCTTTCCTGTTCCTGATATTTTTGAATGTAAAATAGGCGTATTATTCATTTATTATTTTTGGTTAAAAGAGCACTATCAAAATTGTAACAACAGGTTATTGAAGCCTATGAAGATACATTTTTACTACATTTTCTAACCCTAAATACAAACTTTCTGTAATTAAAGCATGACCGATAGAAACTTCTGCTAAATTTGGAATGTTTTTTTTAAAAAACTGAATATTATCTAGACTTAAATCGTGACCAGCATTAATACCCAAACCTAAACTATGCGCTAAAATTGCTGCTTCTGTATAAGGTTTTATGGACTTTTCTTTAGATACAACAAACTGACTTGCATAGTTTTCTGTGTACAACTCAATTCTGTCTGCACCCGTTTTTGCAGCTGCTTCAATTAATTTTAAATCGGTGTCGATAAAAATTGAAGTTCTTATACCGTTTTGCTGAAATTCTTTTACTACCTCTTGTAAGAAAGACTGGTGCTTAATAGTATCCCAACCGGCGTTAGATGTAATTGCATCTATGGCATCTGGCACTAAAGTAACTTGCGTAGGACTAACTTCTAAAACCAAATCTATAAAAGATTGAATCGGATTTCCTTCAATATTATACTCCGTTGTAACCGTCTTCTTTAAATCTCTTGCGTCTTGGTAACGAATATGCCTTTCATCAGGTCTTGGATGAATTGTAATTCCTTGAGCACCAAAACCTTCTATATCTGTAGCTACATTTAATAAATTTGGCACATTACCGCCTCTAGAATTTCTTAAAGTGGCTATTTTATTAACATTTACACTTAACTTTGTCATCATCTAAAATTAGACTACAAATATAACGGATACCAATTACAACATCAACAAATGCAGGTAAATTATTACTTAAAAAAATAGGTGCAGAAAGAAGGGTAAATTCTAAAAAATGACAAACTTTTATTCCTGAAATTTGATAAATCAGTTGGTTGTTTCTTTATAAAATTAAAGGACAATCAAAGGCTATTCAATCAATTTAACTTATATTCGTAGCGTATGAAATTAACAGATTACATCATAAAAGACATAAAGCCTTTTCTACTAAAAAACACTATTGCCATAGCACAAGATGTTTTTAAAAGTAACTCTATGTCTCATTTTCATGTAGTAGAAAATATGAAATTATTGGGTTCTTTTGCAGAAAAAGACATTCAATTTATAGAAAACAACAAAGAAACCTTAACCGCGCATAAATATTTACTAGACACTTTTTTTGTTGATGAAAAAGCAACTGTTTTAAGCCTTTTAAAAGTTTTTGCAGACAACGACACAACTGTTGTTCCTGTTTTAAATGAGGCAAAAAACTATATTGGATATTATGATTTAAGAGATGTTTTAGATTTTTTTGCAACAACGCCTTTTATCAACGAGATTAGCGAAACCGTTGTGATAGAAAAACTAAGTGTTGATTATTCTATGGGAGAAATCTCGCAAATAATAGAAACCAACGGAAGTGAACTACTTGGCATGTATATTTCTAGTAAAAAAGATGCTATTGTTCAAGTAACCCTTAAAATAGTTTCTGAAGATATTAATGAAACCATACAAACTTTAAGGAGATATGATTATAAAATTGTATCGATGCATGAAAATGATCGGTACTTAGAAGATTTAAAAAACAGATCAGACTACTTACAAAAGTACCTAACCATGTAACCTTTAGGTTTTATTTTAAAAATTACTGATATTGAAAAAAGCAGCCATTTACGGACAACCCTACGCAATTTCATCAGAAAAAGAAATTGAAACATTATTAAACGTCCTAGAAAAAAACAATATTGAATATTATATAGAATACAAGTTTTACAATCTCTTAAAGAAACGTAAAACCATAAAAAAAAGCTGTAAAACTTATACAAGCTTTACAGATTTAGATAGTAGTTACGATATTATGTTTACCCTGGGCGGCGATGGTACTTTTTTAAGATCTGTAACCTATATAAGAGATTTAAATATTCCAATTTTAGGAATTAATACCGGTCGATTGGGTTTTTTAGCCATTGTAAAAAAAGAACACATAGAACAAAGTATTGAGTTGGTTTTAAAAGGCAATTACACATTGCAAGAAAGAACTCTTTTAACGGTAGAAACAACACCAGAAACTAGCGATTTTAAGGAACTAAATTTTGCACTAAATGAAGTAACGGTTGCCAAAAAAAATACCACTTCTATGATTGGTGTTCAAACAAGTTTAAATAACGAATATTTAACAAACTATTGGGCAGATGGATTGATCATCTCTACACCCACAGGCTCTACCGGATATTCTTTAAGTTGTAATGGCCCTGTTATTTTACCCAACTCTAAAAACATAGTAATTACCCCAATTGCGCCACATAATTTAAACGCAAGACCTATGGTTATTTCTGATGAAACTAATATTGAATTAACTGTAGATTCAAGAGAGAAAAGCTATCTAATTTCATTAGATTCTAGAGTTACATCTGTTCCAAAACACACCCAAATAAAGATTAAAAAAACCGACTTTACAATTAAAAGCATTTTACCAAAAAATCATTCTTTTCTAAAAACCCTAAGAAGTAAGCTTTTATGGGGAGAAGATATTAGAAATAAAGAAAATATTTAAGGCTAGAACAACAATATTTAAGTAAAAATATTGTTATTCAAAAAAGACCAAATATTAACTTTACAAAGCAAATTGAAATTATTATATTTGCCGGCTGTCAAAAGAATGAAAAAGAAGCTATTATTTTTTGCGTTAGCAAGTATTACCCTTACATTTTACACTCAGGTTAATGAAGTTGGCCTTACATTCGGGGGCACTAAATTTGTTGGAGATATTGGTAACGAAACCTATTTTTTACCAAATAAAACAGCCGGTGCCATTTTTTACAAATACAACTACAACCCAAGAATTGCTTTAAAAGCCACCTATAGTTTTTTACCAATTGCAGGAAACGATTTAGACGCCAATAACACTTTTAGACAGCAACGTAAAATTTCATTTACAAATACTATTCATGAATTTGCCGCTGGTATTGAGTTTAATTTTTATGAATTTGACTTATCATCCGAAGGAAAAACAGCAACTCCATATCTTTTACTAGAACTCGCTGCTTTTAGCTATACAAATGTTGCTTCTTACACTTCTGCTGGAGAAATTAACTACGGAAAAGAAACTTCTTATGCGATTCCTTTCGGAATTGGGTATAAGTCTAAATTATATGGTACTTTAGCAATTGCTTTTGAAGCAAAGTTTAGATATACATTTAAAGACGATTTAGATTTTACATCAATAAAAACACCAAATGCCAATTTAGAAGGCACAGGAAATGACTGGTATTTTTTTAGTGGTATTTCTTTAATATATACCTTCGGAAGACCATCTTGCTATACAAAAGGACTTTAAAACTATGGATAAAAAATTACGCATCGATTTACAAAAAACACCGAAACACGTTGCCATTATTATGGATGGTAACGGAAGATGGGCAAAAGGTAAAGGAATGAATCGTATTTTTGGCCACAGAAATGCCTTAACCGCGGTAAGAGAATCTGTTAAAGCGGCTTCTCAAATAAACATTGCTGCAATTACATTATATGCTTTTTCTACAGAAAACTGGAACCGACCAAAGTTAGAAGTAGATGCTTTAATGAGTTTGTTAATAAGCTCATTAAAAAAAGAACTGCCAGATTTTATGGAAAATGGCGTAAAAGTTAATGCAATTGGCGCTATAGAAAGCTTGCCTAAAAAAGCACAAAAAGTATTATCTGATGTAATAATTAGTACAGAAAACAACACTAATATTACTTTAACCTTTGCTCTTAGTTATGGTTCTCGTGAAGAAATTGTTAACACAATCAAAAACATATCTAAAAAAGTTGTTAATAAAGAGATAAATATTGAAGAAATTAATGAAAATACTATAAATAACCATTTATATACGTTTAATTTGCCTGATGTAGATTTAATGATAAGAACTAGTGGAGAACAACGCATTAGTAACTTTTTATTATGGCAAATGGCTTATGCCGAATTATATTTTACAGATGTACTTTGGCCAGACTTTAGAGAAACGCATTTTTACGATGCTATAATTGATTACCAGAATAGAGAACGACGATTTGGAAAGACTAGCGAACAAATTACAGAATAAATTTTTTATGAAATTATTTTCTGCCAACATAATGCTAATAGCATTATTTTTTACTTTAAGTGCCAATGCACAAACACCAATAGACAGCTTAAATCTTATAAAAAAAGATACAACAGCCTCAGAAAATCTTTCTTTTGAAAAAGGAAAAGAATATATTTTAGGAAGCATTAGTGTTACAGGTTTAAAGAAATTTAGCGAAGAAACTGTTCGAGTTTTTACGGGCTTAAGAAACGGACAACCGATAAAACTACCTGGAGATAAACTTACAAGTGCTATAAAAAAACTATATGAAAGTAAACAATTTAGCAATGTAGATGTTTTTTTGGCTAAAATAGATGGCAATACTGTTTACCTTCAGTTTGATGTTTTAGAATTACCTCAGCTTAACAATGTTAGAATAACGGGTATTAAAAAAGGAAAAGCAAAAGAGCTAATTAAAGACGCTGAACTAAAAAAAGGCGCTATGGTAACAGACAATTTAATTGTTACCTCTAAAAATTACTTCACTAAAAAGTATACAGACAAAGGTTTTCTTAAAACAAAAGTAAATTTAGATGTTAAAAAAGATACTACAGACACAAACATTGTTAATATGTCTGTCTTTATAGATAAGGGTCAGAAAATAAAGATAAAAGACATCGTTCTTAAAGGAAACAAAGCTCTTTCTGATAAAAAAATTAGAAAAGCAATGAAAAACACCAAACAAAAATTTATTGGTCGTTTTTGGAAAGGATCAAAATACATAGAAGAAGATTACCAAGAAGATTTAGAAAGTATTTTAGACAAATATAGCCGATTAGGATATAGAGATGCGCGTATTTTAAAAGATAGTCTTTCTTGGAATGATGACAACACCATTAACATTAACCTAAAATTAGAAGAAGGAAAGCAATACCGTTTTTCAGAAATTTTATTTGTAGGTAATAAAGAATATACAGACGAACAGTTACAACAATATTTAAAAATTGAAAAAGGAGACGTTTATAATGGTGCAGTTTTAAAAGAACGTATTAAAGGAGACGGCAGTCCTACATCTCAAGATATATCTACACTTTACCAAGACAATGGTTTCTTATTTTCTTCTGTAAACGCAATAGAAACAAAAGTAGAAAACGACTCAATTACTGTAGAAATTAGAATTAGAGAAGACGAAAAAGCACGAATTAAAAAAGTAAGTGTTACAGGAAACGATAAAACAAACGATCACGTATTATTTAGAGAACTTAGAGTAAAACCAGGCGATTTATTTAGTAGAAGTGCAATTATAAGATCGATTAGAGAAATTGGTCAATTAGGTTTTTTTGATGCAAATGTAACTCCAGATGTTGTACCTGATTATCAAAATAAAACTGCAGACATCGATTTTACAGTAGTAGAAAAAGGTGGAAGTCAAATAGAACTTCAAGGTGGTTATGGTGGTGGTTCTTTTATTGGTACTTTAGGATTGTCTTTTAACAACTTCTCTATCAGAAACATTTTTAACAAAGAAGCTTATAAACCTTTACCTATGGGAGATGGGCAAACGCTCTCTTTAAGATTACAAACTAGTAGAACTTTTAGTACGTATAGTTTTTCTTTTTCAGAGCCATGGTTAGGTGGTAAAAAGCCAAAATCGTTATCATTTTCTGTGTATTCATCCAATCAATACCAATTAAACCCACAAACATTTGATGTAGATAGAGATCGTAGTTTAGGTATTATTGGTGCGTCTGTTGGTTTGGGACAACGTTTAAAATGGCCAGATGATTATTTTCAATTATCACAAACAATCGCATACCAAAGTTTTAAATTAAATGATTACGGATTTAGAGTTGGAAACTCAATTTTAGATAACGGAACTTTAAACAACCTATCTTACAACGCAACCTTGTCTAGAAATTCTGCGGGACCAAGTTTGATATTTCCTACCTATGGGTCTGAATTTACTATTGGTGTAAAAGCAACATTCCCTTACTCTTTAGTAAACGGAAAAGACTATAGCGAACCAAGTGGTTTAACCGAAGCCGAACAAAACGATTTTATTGCAGACAAATACAAATGGTTAGAATACTATAAGGTAAGTGCAAAAGGAAAATGGTATACAGCCTTAGCAAACAAATTAGTATTAATGACAAATGCAGAAATGGGATACTTAGGATACTATAATTCTGAAGTAGGATTATCTCCTTTTGAAAGATATTTTGTTGGTGGAGATGGTATTGCCGTATTTCAGTTAGATGGTAGAGAGACAGTAGGTTTAAGAGGTTATGAAAACAATCAATTATCTTCTATAGACGGTGGTTCTATCTATAATAAATTTCAATTAGAAGTTAGATATTCAATTACAGATGCGCCTTCTGCATCGATCTATACATTAGGTTTTTTAGAAGCAGGTAATTCTTACGACAATTTTACTGAATATAATCCGTTTGAATTAAAACGTTCTGCCGGTGTGGGTGTTCGTATTTTTATGCCAGCATTTGGGTTGTTAGGTATCGATTTTGCACATGGTTTTGATCCTTTACCTGGTCAGAGTGTAAAATCTGGATGGCAAACACACTTTATTATTGGTAGACAATTCTAAAAAAACTGTAACTTTGTAATTAAAATTAATTTGGCACGGTTTTTTCTAAACACATATTATAAAATGAAAAAAACACTTTTACTAATCGTTCTTTTATTAACTATCAGTTTTTCTTGGGGACAAAGAGGTCAAATTATAGCTTACATTGATATGGAGTATATTTTAGAAAATGTACCCGAATATATAGAAGCACAAAATACGCTTGATGCTAAAATTGTTAAATGGAAAAGTAAGCTAGACAAACAAGCTAGACACATCGAGGTTTTAAAAACAGACCTTGCCAATGAAAAAGCAATTTTAACAAAAGACCTAATTGAAGAAAAAGAAGAAGAAATTAGTTTAAAGCAATTAGAATTAAGAAGATTAGAGTCGTTATACTTTGGGCCAAACGGAGATATGTTTTCTGTAAGAAAGCAATTGGTAAAGCCAATACAAGACCAAGTTTATAATGCCATACAGAATATCGCAAAGCGAAAAAAGTATGATTTTGTTTTTGATAAATCTAGTGATTTAGTAATGCTATATTCAAATAAAAAATACGATATTAGCGAACTCGTTTTATCTTCTATTCGTAGAAATAGAATTATAGAACAAAAGAAAGAACAAAAAGAAGCACAGAATAAAGCTCCGCAACAAGAGCTAACTGATAAACAAAAACAAATAGTTGCAAAAAAAGAAGCCGCAATTGCTAAAAAAAATGCAGATGCAGCAGCTAAAAAGAAATTAATAGCAGACAAAAAAGCGGAAGCAATTGCTAAGCGAGAAGAAAAAAGAAAGTTATTAAGAGAGCGAATAGAAGCTAAAAAGAAGAAAAGAGAACAAGAAGAGAACAAAGACAATAATAATTAAATTAAAACAAGAATGAAGAATTTTAAAACGTTACTATTAATTGCTGTATTTACATTAGGACTAGGTGGAGTTGCAAATGCACAAAAAACAGGTCATATAGACTTTGAAAAGCTAGTAGCTGAAATGCCAGAAACAAAAGCATTAAAAGTAGAAATGGAAAAACTTGGTAAAACATACCAAGACGAAATTGTAGGTATTGAGAAAAAATTAGAATCTACAAGAAAAAAATACATTGCAGAGTCTAATACTCAAACACAAGAAACAAACGACAAAAGAGCTCAAGAATTACAAGCAGAAAATGTAAAATTAGAGCAAGCAAGAAGATTTGCTTACCAAGACATGCAAAAAAGACAAAATGATGGTTTACAGCCAATCATTGAGAAGGCACAAAAAGCTATCGAAGCTGTAGCTGCTACCAAAGGTGTATTGTATGTATTAGATGCATCTGTTGGTAAAGGTTTATTAGTTAAAAAAGGAGAAGACTTATTTAGCGCAGTAAAAACAAAATTAGGTTTTTAATAAAACTACTTTACAAATAGTATTAAAACCTACTGAATATCAGTAGGTTTTTTTATTTTTACACATTATGGTAAATCAGCAAAATTTTCCGATAGGTATTTTCGATTCAGGTGTTGGTGGCACCTCTATCTGGAAAGAAATACACACACTTTTACCAAATGAAAATACAATCTATTTATCTGATAGTAAAAATGCACCTTATGGCGAAAAGTCTGAGCAAGCCATTATAGATCTCTCTATTAAAAATACTTCTTTTCTATTAAAACAAGACTGCAAACTAATTGTTGTGGCATGCAACACCGCTACTACAAACGCTATTAAAATTTTAAGACAAAAGTTTGATATTCCTTTTATAGGCATAGAACCTGCAATAAAACCTGCAGCATTAAAAACAAAAACAAATACTATTGGTATTCTTGCGACTCAAGGCACTTTAAACAGTGCTTTATTCGAAAAAACAGCCAATACTATTGATCAAAAAATTATTCGAAAAGAGATTATTGGCAATGGCCTGGTTAATTTAATTGAAGACGGCAAACTATATTCATCAGAAATGACAGCATTGCTAAAATCTTATATAACACCTCTTTTGGAAGAAAATGTAGATTGTTTGGTTTTAGGTTGCACACATTACCCTTATTTAATTCCTCAAATTAGAGAAATTGTAGGTCATAAAATACAAATTATAGATTCTGGAGAAGCCGTTGCAAAACAAACTAAAGCAATCTTAGCAAAGTTTAAATTGCAAAACAACAGTACTCTTAAAAGCAAACACGAATTTTACATCAATAAAAATAAGGCAACGTTAGAAATGCTGGTTCAATCAGAAAAAGAAAACGTTCGTTTTATAGAAACTGACTTTTAAAAACCACCTAAATTTGCATTTATATTAGGGCACGCTGCACCTCGCTGCTCTCTAGTCCATAAATTAATACCCAAAGATATTTGATGAAAACCAGCACTAGTAAAAACGGTTTCATTCATTTGATTTGTATAGGTATATGATAACATTAGATTGTTATAATTTACCCCTATTATTGGAGAAATAAACTGAGAATTATCAATCGCATTTTTATCAAAACCTCTTCTATAAGATAGTGCCGCCCATAATTGGGTTTTAGAAATAGTTTTATATGCTTTTATATTAAAATCGGCTATTCGTTGCCCAGTACTTTCTCTAAACTGTAACATTACCGAAGGTTCTAATTGAATAAAATTTTCTACACCATAGTAATATCCAGCAGAAAAAATATAGTTTCTTAAGTCTAAAGGCTCTTGTACATTTAAATTATTCTTAGCAGTAAGCAGTAAGTTTTTAATAGTAAAATAAGAAGAAAAACCTGCTCTGTGATACGCAAGACTAAAATCTGCATTATAATAACTAGTACTTTCTACTATCGGATTTACCTTACCAGTGCTCTCTATAAATGTTCTTTGATCTGCTTGATTTTGCACAAAAGTAAACGCTAAACCAAAAGAAAGTTGTTCAAAAAGACGACCGTCTGTTAATGGCAAATGATACGAATAGGTTGCTTGAACACCTTTTTGAGAATGAAAACCATTTTTATCGTTAAAAAGAACAAAACCATACCCCGCATTAGAATACTCCGATAATTTTGAGTGAAAACTAATAGTTTGCAAAGAAGGCGCATTAGGCACACCTGCCCATTGCTGCCTTGCAGTAAATCTTAATTTACTAGCATTACCGATACCTGCAGCTGAAGGGTGTACTAAAAATACATTGTCAGATAAGTAATCTTGATAAATTGGTAAGGTTTCTTGCCCAACACTCTGTAGCGAGAAAAATAAAACAATTAAATATAAAAATTTTAGATTTTTTAGCTTCATTAACAATATTTTGGTTTAGAAAAGTGACCAAATATATTGTTTTTATAATAATAAATAGTTTTTCAGCTAACTTTTAACACAGTAAACATAGCGATTTTATAAAGTTAAAAACTTTATAAGATTAAAACTAAAAAAAACACCAAGCTAAAAGCAAGAATTAATTTAAGTAAGGCGGCAGGTATGTTTTAATTTACTTTTGTAAGTGTACCTATCCATTTACCAGACACCCAATTTAACTAGTTACAGGATTTACTTGGTTCTGATAAAATTCTATCTCTAATTGTTCTTCCCTAAAGTTTCCGTTTTAAAACTTTACTAAATAAAAATGAGTTGTTGATGCAGAAGTTGTTTCTTGTATAGATACTTTTTAGATCAGCGTTTCGTTGAGTATGCTTCTTGGAGTATAGGTTTAGGAGTTGATTTAAGGTTATGATAAAATAATCTAAAAATTAAAACGTATTACATACTCTTATGTAACTTATGTTACATTATTACATGTTTTTAATTACTAAATTTATAAATTCAATAAATTAATAGTAAAATGAAAAATCATTATCAATTGTTAATCATTGGAGGTGGTACTGCAGGGATTATGACAGCAGCGCAACTTCTAAAGCAAAAGAAATCTAGTAGTATCGCTATTATAGAACCATCAGACACTCATTATTATCAGCCAGCCTGGACACTTGTTGGGGCAGGAACGTATAATTTTGATAAGACAGGAAGACCAATGTCATCTATAATACCTAAAGGAGCTCAATGGATCCAAGATAAAGCCAAAGGTTTTGATGCAAATAACAATACTGTTTTTACAGATAAAAACGGAGAGATAACTTATGACTACCTAGTTGTAGCTCCAGGAATTGCTTATGATTTTAGTTTAGTTCCAGGTCTAGGAGAAGCTATTGATAAAGGTGTTGTATGTAGTAATTACACAGATCCAAAACATACTTGGGATGTTGTAAAAAACTTTAAAGGTGGTACCGCTCTTTTTACACAACCGGCTACACCAATAAAATGTGGTGGAGCACCACAAAAAATCATGTATTTAGCAGAAGATTATTGGGGTAAAAGTAAAATAAAATTGAACACTAAAGTTATTTTTGCAACTGCAGGTAGTGTAATATTTGGTACAAAAGAAATTGCAAATACCCTAATGGAAGTGGTAAATCGTAAAGATATTAACCTTAGGTTCAATCATAAATTAGTAGAGGTCGATGGAGAAAATCAAATTGCTTGGTATGAATTGACAAAAGATATAGAAGCAGGTGGTTGTGTAGTAATGTCCGGAGACGATGAGAATAAGTATCTAGATGAAAAATTTCAATACAATTATAAAGATATTAAAGTAACTGTAAAAGATGGTCGTTATGGTATTCATTTTGATATGCTTCATACAGCGCCACCTTCTGTTGCTCCAAAATTTGTAAAGGAATCTAATTTGGTAAATGATGCAGGTTGGTTAGACGTAGATCACCACACTATGCAACATAATAAGTTTTTAAATATTTTTGGGTTAGGAGACGTTGCAGCTTTACCAACAGCAAAAACAGGAGCGGCAATTAGAAAACAAGTTCCTATAGTAGTTGACAACTTAGCAAAATTAATGGAAGAAAATAAAATTGGATCAATGTCTTATAATGGATATTCATCTTGTCCATTAGTTACTGATTACGGAAAAATGGTTTTAGCTGAATTTGATTATCAGGGTAAATTTATTCCAGACCCAAAACTAAAACAACTGCTTATTAAAGATTCATCTAAAGAACATTGGAGGTTATGGATGCTTAAAAAATACATACTTCCGTATTTATATTGGAATAAGATGATGAAAGGACAAAATGTTTAACATATAAAATTTTCATAAAACAACACAATACATTTTTGAGCAATGGCGACCAAGTTCTGATTTCAAATTAGAAAAAAGAGAACATTTTGAACTTTTAGGGACAAAATATAATCCAACTGATGAAAACTCTGAAGAAGAAGTTTGGATACCAATAAAAGAGCACAGAAAGACAAGCTCATAACAAAACGTTTAACCTCTTAATTTAGTTCGGCTATTTATAAACCTTTTAATTAGTATAAACTAACATTCGTTATCTTTGATTTATGAAAGAAAAAAACTTATCAATAGGTGCTGGATTAGGATTACTTGATGGCATTATAATTGGAAGTATTACAAAAAACATTGGTTTATGGATAGCACTAGGACTATCTATTAGAGCTGGTATAGGAAGTATTTTTGACCAAAAAAAACAAATAAATAATTAGTTATCAAAGCAATCGTTAGAAAAATTATTTACACATTACATTTCTTATCTATGGAAGGTTTATACCTAGACATAAAGATAAGCTTCAATAAATTTATTAGAGTTCGTTTTTGGTAAACTATTTTATACTATGAATCATTTAGAGTTTTTTGTTAATAGAGTAAATGTGAATGATGTACCCAATCTAAACAAAGAGCAATTTAAGTTTATTCTTAAAGCTATAAATCTCGAAGGACAAATTCAAGCTTTAGATACTGTAGATGATAAAATAATAGTGTCAGAACAAAGACAAAAACTGCTGAAAGAATTTAATATGTTAACAAAAAGAAGAAAACGACAGTTAATTTATAAAGATTTACATTTCTAAGATATTTAGTTTAATGAGATAAAGCAAATCAATGAATTTGTAAAAATGGAATACTAGGTATTTTTTTGGCTTATTTTACCTTTAATAAGATGGTTTAATTCTCCAATTTATTTCAACTTAAATGTAATTGTCTGCCAGTTTTAAGCTATTTACTACCAGTTTTACGTATATTTGAGACCTAACCTTGTCAGAGATAAACTAAATTTAGTAGCTGTTGATTAGTGAACCATAGTTGCAACACACTCTTAAACCCCTTGTATACTTGAGTTTAAAGCAAAAAAAAGAGTAACCATTTCTGATTACTCTTGTAGTAGTCCCTATTGACCTGTTTTCGAATCAAATCCTATTTTTTTTTGAGAATTTAAAGGAGTTTTATTTAAAATAAAAAAGTTTGATTGCTGGAGATATCAAAGTAGAAACTTTAACCTTTATTCGGTTAGAGGTTTTTTTTAGTTTATATTTTGCATTAATATATTTTTTATATCTAAAAAAAAATTAGAACTTCTGATTATTGAACTCACAAAATTAACGCTTAAATCGATTATAAATAATGATTTACGTGTTTTTTGAGGTTACTCCAAAGATTGATCGGGAAGTATAAAAAGATAAGTGGAAACTAGTTATATTTTTAAGTTAATGGTTACTTTATTAATTACTTAATATTATAAATTATTTAAAAAAGACTAATTCAAATTAAGTATAATTAGTAATATTAAAATTCTAATCTTTTTTTATAACTGTCTTCTTTGTAAGTAATGGAGAAAGAATATGTTTTTAGATTTGCCATTAAATTTGCAATTGAATTATTGTTTGACCATGTAATATTTAACTTATCACTAGAAATGTTTTGTATTCTTACTTCTCCTAAAAACGCTTTTAAACTATTTCTTAATCGCATTATTTCAAGCTGTCTAGTAACTATTTCTTTTTTTAAACCATCCAAAATGTCATCTTTAGAAAGTGAGGTTCTATTTATTTCCTTATGACCACCACTACCTCCTTTGTTTGCAGCATCATAATTATTTTTACCAGCAAAAATATCTAAATACCAAACTTGTGGAATACCAGGCATAAACATCTGTATGGCTCTAGCTAATAATAATTTATGTTCATTCTCACCTAAAGCACTAAAAAAAGTAGCATTTACTTGATAATATGAAATTTTTTTTCCTGATGGATCAAATAAGTTTTTTACTCTTCCTCCACGTTCCATAATCTTATTCATTATGTTTTCTATCTCTTTATCTTCTAATAAACCCTTATTATATTTACCATTAACTTCTTTTCCTTTTAAATCTAAAACAGGAATACCATCGTGACAACCCAACATATTTACTGTCTTATAACCTTTATTTATGATTTCGTCAATCCAAGTTAAAAGCGCTTTGTTATCTCCAGTCTCAAGTGTATGAATCATTAAACTTGGTAAAAAAAAATCATAAATTTGATAGTTTTCTTTTGCAACTTCGTGGTGTAAGTTTAAGCCATATTCTGCATGAATTTCTGGAAGAAGAATTAAATCATTTTTTTTTGCAATCTGATTGATTCTTTCTAAATAATTCCAAGTACCCGGTTTGTTAAAAAAATTGGTTTGTCCTATTTCTTTATGTAAATAAGCAAATGCATCTAAACGTAAAATCTTACAGCCAAAACTTTTTAGTTTTTCTAGAGTTTCTTCATAAAAATCCCAAACTAGTTCAGATTTTGCATTGACATCCATTTGACCTAAAAATGAACTTTTTCTATAAACTATTTTAAGAACCTCTTCTTTATACTCTTCTAGTTCATTAAATTGAAAAGTTTTTAAATCTAAATTATTATCAATTGCAAAATTTACTTTTTCACAAATTAAAACAGCTTTTCTGGCACTTAAACCCTTTAAAATAAATAAATCATCTAAAGTAATTTTGTTATATGTTATGCTTTGATAAAACGTATTCCAATAGGGCTTTTCAGATCCGTCAGGAAAGGGAACTTTTAAAATAGGAAGACCAGATTTTCTCATAAACAACTTATCTAAAAACTCTTTTTTGGGAATTATAATATCATTTTCATTTTTAATTCCGTTGTCTTGCCAAAAAGTATTCCAGTTTATAAAAAAATCTTTGTATTTAGAATCTTCTCCATTTTCTAACAAATCTTTAAATTGAGGAGAAGCTACTGATAAGTGGTTTAGGACAATATCAAACTTTAACATTATATTTAAATCCTCTAATGCTTTTAAATCTTTTTTAGAAACTAATTCTTTATTTAAATTATAATCAATAATAGAAAACCCTCTATCTAAATCGCTATTAAAGAAAGTAGGTAACACATAAAATAAAGAAAAAACATCCTTAAATTCTGGTAATTGCAACATATCAATAGTATCACTTAAGTTATTACCAATACTGTCTGGATATGCATTTAACATTACTCCATTTGGAATAGTTTGTGCTTTTTTCTGGCTCATAACATTTATAAGAGTTTTGAAAGAATATTGATATTATCGGGTAATCTTCCCACATTTTGAAGCTTTAATGCAGCTAATTTTAAAGCTACTTGTAAACAATCATCAATTGATTTATTTTTTATAAAAGCGAATAAAAAACCTGACCAAAATGCATCACCAGCACCAGTTGTATCTATTACTTTTTCAACTTTTTTTGCAGGTAATTCAACAATTACCTCACCTTTCTGAGAGAGCTTTACACCTCTTTCACCTAACGTTAAGCATACTGTATCTACCCCTATATTGTGAAAGAATTCAAAAATTTCTTGATGTGGTAATTCTTTTTCAAAAAGCCTTAACATATCATCTTCACTAATCTTAATGAGTGGATTAAAACTGCAATAAGTCGTTATTACTTTTAATGCTTCTTCTTGACTTTTCCAAAGTTTTTTAGCATAATTAATATCGATACTTAATTTACACCCTAAACTATAGGCTTCTTTTGCTTTTCTTAATATTGTCGCCTGAGCTGTTCCTTTACTTAAAGCAAAACAGGTAGTATGAAATATTTTAGTTTTTTCTAATACATCTGTTGAAATTTGATCTTCAGAAATAAAAGAATCTGCAACTCGAAAAGGGATAAAATCAGGAGTTCCTTGAGATCTTGAAACAAAAATTACACTTGTTGGTTTACTTGAAATTTTTTTAATTTGCGATGTATTAACACCTACACTATTCAACCTATCAAAAATATATTCTCCAAAACCATCATTTCCTACTGTTGCAACCATCATAGCATTTAATCCTAATCTTGCAGAATTCATGGCTACATTTGTTGGAGAACCCCCAATATACCTGTGGTAATCTCTTGTATTATTTATAAGTACGTCAGACTGATGACCAATAAAATCAATCAAAACTTCACCAACACATAAAATATCTATACTCTTATTTTTTTCTTTCAAATCTTTAATTTCAATTAGTAATTTACTTGTTTTTTACTTTTAATAAAAAGTGTAAAAACAGAACTTATAATTAATAAAAATCCTGCAAATGTTATTGCATTTCTAGGGTCATTATTTAAAAAATACTTCAAAATAAATCCAAAAGATAATGTTTGAATAATCATTGGAATTACAATCATCATATTAATAATACCCATATACACTCCATACCTCTCTTTTGGTATATCTGAAACTACCATTAAATATGGAATTCCCATCATACTAGCCCAACCAATTCCAAAACCAGTAATAGCAAAAAATAGCAAATTTTTATTTTCTATATGAGGAAAAACTAAAAAACCAATTGCTGCAAGTAGTAGGCAAAATGCATGAACTTTTTTAGGACTATATTTTTTTGCAAAACCAATTAAGGCAAATGCAACTAAAAAAGTAACAATATTATACCAGCCATTTACCAGACCAGTCCAGCTTACAGCTTCACTATATAATTCTGTGTTATTAGGTGTAGCATTCCAAACAGAAAGAGCTACACTCTTAGAAGAGTTTTGCCAATAACAAAACAATGCATACCATTGAAACAAATATACCAGAGCTAATTGCCACATTACTTTAGGCATATTTTTAATAGCAGAAAAGATTTCAATTAAAGGCGCTAAAGCACTTCTTTTTACTTTTAATTCTCTTAACTCTTCTTCTGAGGGTGGTATTTCTTCTATTTTATAATTACTCCATAATACGGTTCCTATAGAACAAATTGCTCCTAAAAAAAATGAAGCATATACCCAAGTTGGCAAAGAACCTGTTGTTCCTAAAAAAATAAGAGGAAAAATAAATAAAGATAGGTTCGCTAAAACTTGGCCTAATCCTGTAAAAAAACTTTGCATTTGAAAACCTAATGGTTGTTGATTTTCAACTAAATTATCGGCAATTAAAGCTCTATAAGGTTCCATCGCAGTATTATTGCCTACATCTAAAATCCATAATAAACCTGCAGCCATCCAGAGAGAACTACTATATGGAAATATAAATAAAGTTAGACTACATAGAATTGCGCCTATTAAGAAATAGGGCTTACGTCTTCCAAATTTTGGACTCCAAGTTTTATCGCTTAATGCTCCTATAATTGGTTGTACCAACAAACCAGTTACAGGACCAGCAAGATGTAAAATTGGAATTTGATCTGGACTTGCTCCCAAAAAATCATAAATTGGTGTAACTGCACTTTGTTGCAAACCAAAACTATACTGAATACCAAAGAAACCAACATTCATATTCAGAATTTGCCAAAAACTTAATGTAAGTTTTTTAATTTTCATCTTTTTTTAATTTTCGATCAACTTCTATTAAAAAAACTTTAAGGTTACCTTTATTTAGAAAAATATCTCCATTATTATCAATAACTGGTAAATTTAATGTGTGAATAGGAATATTTGCTTTTTGTAATTTTACTAACATTTCTTGCTCTTTCTCCTTGTTTACATCTATATCGTAATAGGTAAATTTAATCTTTTCCCTTTTTAAAAAAGCTTTTGTTTCTATACAACTATGGCAGCTATCACTTCCATACACAAATATTTTTTCTTTTTTTAATTCTTTTGTATGATTAATTACTTCTTGTCCATTACAATAAAAAGTTATTAAGAAAAGAAAGATTGTTATTAAATACTTCATTTTTAAATATATCATTTTATACTTTTAAGTAGTTAAAAAATACAGCTTTATTAAAATAGAGCCAATGCATATTTCATTGGCTCTATTTTCAATTCAAAACAATAAAAATAACGAGCTATTTTTTTTAAAAACTATACTGTAATGTCATTGTCGTTGAACGACCAGAAATTGTTCTTGCCGCAGCCAAACCACCTGCAATATTTCCATTTCCTTCTACTTCTGTAACACCAATTGTATCGAATAAGTTGTTTGCATTTACACTTAAAGATAACCCTTTCGTTAGACTTACTCTTGCTACAGCATTTACATATGCATAACCAGGCATTACTAAATCATTATCATCTTGTGCAAAAGATTTCGATGTACCTAATATTGTAATTCCTAAGAGATGTTGCTTGCTTTCCCCGAAAGAGTATGTTGGTGCAAAATTATAAACAAAATCTGCTTGTCTTCTTGGTTTATTACCTTTATTTGCTCCGCCATCAATTTCTGCTTTCGTGTATGTAACAGAACCGTTTATGGCGAAGTTACCAAATCCATATGCAGATTCAACTTCCAAACCTAAAGCTTTAAAAGGATTTCCAACAGTTCTATTTAGTTCATTACTAATTCCTTCATCTGTGTTACTTACAAAACCTGTAACGTTTAAAACACCTTTATCTAATCTCTTTTTTAAACCAACTTCAAACTGAGAAATTTCATCAAATTGAACATCACCTAAACCATCTGAACCATAGTTGTTTCTATCTGCTGCTCTACCTGAAGCACCTTTGCTATATCTTCCAAAAACTGCAGCTCCATCATTAATTTTATAGTTTAAACCTGCAGAATAAGAAACAAAATTGTAATCATCACTGATGGCTTGACCAGGGTTACCGGCAATTGTTGGAATTGTTGCTTCAAAAGGACTAATTACACCATCATTATTATAATCGAAACCTAGTAAATTTCCAGCAGCATCTAAGTTGCTTAATTGACCAGAATTTATAGTTCCATTTACGTTTACATTTTCAAAACGAACACTTCCATCAAAATTTAATTTATTAGAAATTTCTGCATCTATACCAACATAAGGTGAGTTTACATTATGAACAGTATTGTATTTTCTTTGACAACAGTTGCCCCAAACTGGCTGACCAAATGAATATGCTCCTCCCTGAGAAAAACCTTCAAAAACACCTAATCTTGCTGAACCATCACCAGCTACTTCAGAAATAGCTGAACTCCATTGCCATCCTATTTTAGTGTTTTGTGTTGCAGAGAACATACCTACAGTTAAACCAATATTTTCATTAATAGCTTTTGTAACTTTTACATCACTAAAGAAATTACTCAAATCTTCAATTGTAACATCAAAATATCTGATATCTTGAGCCAATCCGTTTGTAGGATTAAATGGAGTTCCATCTTGAAAGGTTAATGCACCAGTTGCACCAGAAGCACCTCTTACTAAAGATTCAATTTCTGACACTGTTCCAACATTTGCAGTAAATGGTGCATTCCATTGACCAGAATTATTAGAATATCTAGCTTTTCCATTTACTTTCCAATCATCTCCAAGATCAAAAGAAAATTCAGCACCTACTGAGGCGCTTACAGGGTTATTTCCACTTCTTAAATCATTTTGTGTAGGATTTCCATCATAAACACTATATGTATTTTGTAAATTTATAGAATGAGGTGTATCTGAGGTAATATCAAAACCTGGCAGATTTCCAAAAATAGGATTTGCGTTTGTACCAGTTAAACTTACTGGCATTGGCATATACATAACTGTTTTATCATTTAAAAACTTGAAATATGTTCGCACATATCCATTTTTAAACTCTTTTGTAATATTTGCTTTTATTTGTCCTCCTTTATTACCTTGATAACCAATATTTCTAGGACCTTCACCTACTCTCATAAAACCCCCAATATGGTAATACAATCCTTCTTTAATTGAAGTACCATACTCAAAATCTAATCTACTTGTTTGGAAGTCTAAACCATAAGTTGCACCAATAGTTCCACCCTCTGTGCTTCCTGTTTTACTTATCATGTTAATGATACCAGCAGGCCCATTAGATGTTTGCGTAGAAGCAGAACCACCTCTAATAGCTTCAACTCTTCCAATGTTAGAATCGATTCTTAAAAAATTATCAGCATTACCAAAAGAAGTATCTCCAAATAGCATTATTGGAAGACCGTCTTCTTGTAACTGTAAATATCTAGAACCTCCAGAAGAAACAGGCACACCACGAACATTAAAATTAGCATTACCCTCTCCACCAGATGATTCTGCTCTAATACCAGGGATACTTCTAAAAAGCTCTCCAGCAGACCTTGGTGATGCTTGCTCAATTTGTTTAATACCAACTGTAGAAACAGAAATACTAGATTCTATTTTAGATTTAGGATTAACAACTCCCGTGACTATAACTTCATCTAAAGATTGAGCATTTTCTTTAATAACGATATCTAATTTTAAATTACCATCTACAGTAATTTCTTTTTTAAAACTATCGTACCCAATATAAGATGCTATTATTGTATAAGTACCATTAGCAACGTTATTTATTTGGTAATTACCATCAAAATCTGAAGTTGCTCCTTTAGCAGTTTCTTTTATTAGAATACTTACACCGGGAATTAAATCTCCACTCTGACTTTTAACATTTCCAGATATTGTTGACTGTGCAACAAAAACTGATGTAGATAGTAAAAGAACTATCAGCATTGTACATTTAATTTGTAATTGTTTTTTCATTTTAATTAAGAATTTAATAAAAAGTTAATTGTTTGTTTGATAAAAATAGATATTTAAAAGGTTAATAATATTAAAAATAAAAATCGAAAACGTTTTCGATTTATCGAAAAGGTTTTCGATAAGGATAATTTAGTATATTTACATGGTAATAAAACATAAAACAACTTGATAACATTAAAACAAATAGCTGAAAAATTAGGTATTTCTATAACTACAGTTTCTAAGGCTTTAAAAGATTACCCAGATGTTAGTGAAAAAACAAGAAAACTAGTTAGGGAAACTGCATCTATGTTGAATTATAAGCCCAATGCATTTGCTGTTAATTTAAGAACTAGAGAATCTAAAACTATTGGTTTAATTATTCCTGAAATTGTTCATCACTTTTTTTCAAGTGTTATTAAAGGTATTATTTCTCAAGCAGAAAAGAAGGGATTTTTAGTAATTACACTGCAATCTAATGAATCTTACGAGCTAGAAAAAAAACAAATAGATTTATTATTAAGTAAAAGAGTAGACGGTATTTTAATTTCTTTAGCAAACGAAACAGGAGATTTTAAACATTTAACCCAGGTTTTAGATGAGGAAATACCACTAGTTATGTTTGATAAAATAGCTAAAGTTGTAAAATGTTCTAAAGTTATAATTGATGATAGAAAAGCTGCGTATAAAGCTACCCAACATCTAGTAAATATTGGTTGTAAAAGAATTGCTCATTTTAGAGGACCACTGTTACCGCAAAATTCAATAGACCGTTTTTTAGGGTATAAACAAGCATTGGTTGATAATAATTTAACTTATGACCCTTCTTTAGTTTATTTATTAAACGATATGAGTTTTGAAGAAGGTCAATTATTTACAAAACAAATGTTAAAAGATCATAAAGATGTAGATGGTATTTTTATAAATACAGATTTAGTTGCTATTGGGGCTATTACAGAATTCAACAAACAAGGCATAAAAATACCTGAGCAAATAAATATAATTGGTTTTAGTAATTGGTTTATGGCATCTGTAGTTTCGCCTTCTTTAACAACTATTAATCAACCTGGATTTGAAATGGGAAAAAAAGCTTTTAAAATTCTTTTTAAAGAGATAAAAGATAAAAAAAAGACAAAAATTGTAAAATATAAAGATGTTGTTTTAGAGACCAATTTAATAGTAAGGGAATCAACAAAAAAATAGAACTTAAAAGGTTCTGTCGCATCTGTTTTATATTAATGTAAAAGTTGATGAATATAAAAATTTTTGTCTTTAAATACGATTTTTTATAAAAATTGCAGATAAGAAGCTCAATATGCTTTTTGCTTTATATAACCCTTATTAAATTTGATTATTCTTTAAAATAAAAATATTTTAGTTAACCTCTTGTTGATAAAATGGTTAAAAAGTTATTATATATATGTTAAAACACCATAAATGAAAACCTAACAAACCCAAAACACTATGAGAAACTTAAAAACTTAGAAAATAAGCTATTTAAGATTCAAGATTTATATATTGATAATGACCTAACAAAAGAAGAATATACTCAAAGCAAAGAGCGTTACACAACTCTAATTAATGAACTTAAGGAAAGAGAAGAACAGTTTTTCAAAAAACAAGAGGTTTTTAAGTTGTACAAAAAGGGGTTGAAGTCAATTCAAAGCATTGAAAATCAATACACTATTAGTCAAATCGACAACAAAAGAAGACTAATTGGTTCGATATTCCCTGAAAAATTTCAATTTTAAAATAAAAAAGTTCGAACCGTGGATGTTAATCCCATTTTGAGTAAAATAGCCCAGTTTAACAAGTTAAATCAAAGGTATAAAAAAAGGGACAAATCTAAAAAAGAAGATTTGTCCCGGTTAGTAGCGGGAACTGGACTCGAACCAGTGACCTTCGGGTTATGAGCCCGACGAGCTACCTACTGCTCTATCCCGCGATTTAGATTGCAAATATAAGATAGTTTTTAAGTTCTACAAGGTTTATTTGAATATAATTCAGAAAAAGGAAGGTGTTTTTAGTTCTAACTCAAAACCCGCATTTGATGGTAATTCATAGGTTTCTCTAGCACAAAGATCTAGCACAGAATCGGTGTGTATTTTGTAAGTTAAAATCTCATCTGTGGCTACTTTTATTTAACAATCATCATGAATTTATATAAAAAAGACCCAACAATTTAGTTGAGTCTTTTCTGAAGTTTTATAAAATGTTGTCTATTATTGTTTGATTAAGAACTCTGTTCTACGGTTTTTATAATGTTGTTCTTTCGTACATTTCTTTGTTGTACAATCATTGATAGGCCTCTTCTCTCCATAACCTGAGGTGGTTATTCGATCTGATGAAATCCCTTTATCTACCAACCATTGTTTGGTTGACGCTGCTCTTCTAGCAGACAAGCTCTCGTTGTATTCAGCAGGACCTAAACTATCTGTGTGTCCAACGATATCTAGTTCAATTACTGGGTATTTGTTTAATATCTCCAAAATTTTGGCCAACTCTATTGCAGCATCTTTTGTAATTACATGCTTGTCAAAAGCAAAGTAAATGTTCTCTAATTTTAAGAGCGCTTGCAAGTCTACTGGAGGCGGTGGTGGAGCTTTCTCTGTGAGGTAAATCGTAGTAGTGTTGGTG